>Ga0247608_10000151_pt1 | contig 134708 bp, 217 predicted proteins | sample 176DNAGHGlowgp2_FD_193490 | JGI IMG/M metagenome (GOLD analysis project Ga0247608, IMG submission 193490) | Sheep rumen microbial communities from Palmerston North, Manawatu-Wanganui, New Zealand - 1766 DNA GHGlow gp2 | ecosystem: Host-associated > Mammals > Digestive system > Stomach > Rumen...
GCATTCCTTTGCATATTCAAGAGCCTCTGTTCTATCAATAAAGTAATTACCTACGCCCCACACAGTATCAAATTCTGCCATCTTTGCATCTTCTTCTGCTTTATGGATATGTTCATCTAGTGTCATTGCGCCATCTCCTTTACCATAAATTTTCTTACGCCGATCATAAATTCAACTCTGCCATTTTTATATCCTGCATCAAGGAATTTCTGTTCACGCTCCAACGCATTGATTGCCATATCGAGTGCGGTAAGTATCTCTATGTCAGTTTTTATAAGCTCACAATTATAACTATCCCTATTGCAGTAATCGTTTTTATTGGCTCTATTGACACACTTCTTTTCATTCTCAATGATTGCTATTGCTTCATCTATTGTCATTTAATCACTCTCCTTTGTGTTTTACTGTCACACCATAATCATCAAACCAAAATTCTCTTTCATCTGAACCAAACTCATAATGTACCCGTACTATAAACCTACCCGAATGATATTGGTTTGGTAGGTATATCCTCACAACATACCCAACATACTTATCATTAACTATCACTTTCTCACCTGTTGTAGGCATCATTCCTCGCTCCTTTCTGCTTTATACTTGTCGATAATTTCAAGAGCCAAATCCAATCCATCTGCAAAATCTTGTGGAGTAAATCCGATATGTTTCTCGTTTTCTATTTCGGCTCTTATATTATCAAGCATATCAAAATGGTTGATAACATACTGCAAAGCATCTTCAAAACAATGGTCATCCCCTGTCTGTCCATATATAGGACATTCTTCGCACATTTCGTTATGATATTGGCTATATGCTTTCATACAATACTGTGCTATTTCCTTGGTCATTCCTCGCTCCTTTCTGCTTTTATAACGTGTTCAGTTTCAAAAACTCTTATACCATCGGGTGTACCACGCAAGTACAATGTCACTGATTTATTGTGCTGGAAACATTTGGGGCATAAACATCCGTGATACTTCATAGGATTGCTGTCAACACTATACATTCTATTACCACAACAACTTGTGTAAAAGAACATACCATTTCCATGTGCTTCTTCAAGATACTGATAGGTTGCTTCTGCTTTTTCCATTATTTGCTTTCTACCTCATTTGCACTTAAATTTGCTATAAAAATTTTGATAATATCATTTACTATAGCATCAATAGTAGTATGTTTAATCATTGCTACATCCTTTATAAGATTGTAGGTGTTATCAGGTATCTCAATTATCAGCTTCATCTATTCGCTCCTTTCCATTCATATCGTGCGCTTCTTCGTAATGTATGCAAGCAATACCTATATCTTTTTGTACTTCACACTCCGCTTGACAATTCAGAAAATCTGTTCCTCTATCGTCATTATTTGCACACTTCGGGCAATAAATATCCAACCACTCATTGATAGCCTTTTCTCTTTCTGCTGTCATTCCTTATTCCTCACTTTCTGCCCATTTGATCGCTTGTCCACATTCTGGACAGTTGTTATATTTATCTGCTATCGGAAAACGAATATACATTTTGCACTTCGGGCATTTTACAAAACCGTTCTCGATAGTAGGTGTCTGAGGCATTTGTTTCTCTAATGCCTCAATTGCCATGTTAAAAGGAACGTGGTCTTTATGATAAAATGGATCTTCTCTAAACCATTTAATTGCTTCTTCTATTGTCATTCCTTCGCCTCCTTCCTACTTTGACTCAACTTGCGTAAAAAGGACATTTGCCCTGTTCACGTTCCTCGCAATAATTGTCAATTAAATCATCTACCCATGACGAAAACTCCGCATTATCCCTCGAAGTCATTAAATGATTATCCAGCTTAATCAATATGTCTACTGCTTCATGTAATAAATCTTCTTTCTCCTGTCGTGTCATTCTCTTTCACCTCTCATTTCTGCCAAATTTTCTGCACCATCACTTTCAATAGATTTAATCCGTATGATGTAGTATAATTTGCCTTTTTCCGCACCCCATTCGGGTTTACCTTCTCCAAAATCAAGTGTTACTCTTGCGATAAATGACGGGGAATCTTTAGCGTATCCGTTGCGGAATCTTATTCGTCTTTTAGCATCATATCCAATTAAACTTCCCTGCCATAAATGCTCAAATCTTTTAGTATAGTACAGCTTATATTCTCGATACTCTTCTTTCTTCTCTCCTGAAAGTATCATGTCGAACCATTTTTTCTTAATCGGCAATGTCAGCATTTTTCACCTCTCATTTCTGTCAATGTATTCAACGCGTCCTTTTTTAATAAGACTATCTACCATCCAGTTATAACCACAAAAACCTCTTGATTTCTTTCTTAACTTATTACCTTCTCTACAATCGACCTTTTCCACCGATACACAAGCTGACCATCCATCATCCCAGTTGTACCAAAATGACTTTCCAATAATATCTTTTGGTACGCTTCTTTCCGTTTTAACAATGGCATGTAGATCATTTTCTCCTGACCATCTACCATTCCACGAACCTCTATTTGGCATTGTTAATATAAATGCTATCATTTATTATCACCTCTCATTTCTGCCTGTGGCTCATAATGATAGGCATCGAGTACATTCCAAGTACCGTTTATTGGTGCGGATAATTTATATTCGCCTGTCTTTTTGTATTCACAAAAATCCTCAATTCCTTTAACCACATTTTCAAAAAATAAACACCATTTATCGACTTCGCCCCTATGATAATCGCCGCCGTCTGCCACCTTTGCAAACTTTTTTCTGCCTTGTAGCATAGCAGGTAGTATTCTGATTAACTCGGTACTATCTATCATCATTCGCTCTCACCTCTCATTTCTGCCAAAACCTCGGCTATCTGGGGAAATGTGCGTCCTGTTCTATGCAATTCTTTCACATAATTAACAGCCAATTTTCCATTTCCTGTAATCTGTATTGCATTCACTTCATCACCCTCGTTATATATACTTGTAACTACTCTTGGATGGTTTTTATCAAATAGATAAACCTCATCCCCGACCTTTATTTCGGTATCCTGTTTCTGCTGTTCTTCATACTTCTTAATCTTGGCTATAGCTTCTTGAACAGATAGCATTTTTAAGAGGCTAAAAAAGGATGTATCAGTTTCTGGACTTAAATCAAAAACAAATCCTCTTTTAGTTATGGGAATTTCGGTTATCTTCTTTATCGCTTCCCATGCATCATTAAGACCACGGTTATATTCAACTTCCATGTTGTCTTTGCAGTTACATAAAGCTTTATTTCCATCCTCGTAACCCTGTTGATAACCTTTATCAAATGCATCATGTATAACTACCATATTTGCTTCTCCGCAAGTTAATAACACACTATAATCTTTCATTTACTCGCTCCTTTCTTATTCAACAACCTGTATATAGATTTTGCCTTGACAACCGTTTTCATATGTCCTATCTATAATCATCTTTTGATACTCTTTTGGACACCATATATCTATGACTTCTTCTTTACAACCTGTATCTTCTACATGAAATATTCCTAAACATTCTCCTTTCTTATCATCTGGCAATCTCTGATAAAGAATTACATATTTGCCAAACAATTCTTTATTACTTGTAGCACAAATACCATATCTTGTATCTGTGCCTAATGCTGTCTTGCCAACATCTGAATATACTGTTACTCTTCCTTTCAAATCTTTTGCATGTACAGGTATAGTTATTAAACCTATACATAACAAACTCATTACTAATACTCTCCTCAAAACTATCTCCTTTCTTATTGCTGTTTTCTTAACTACAAATATACTATAACATATTTATAGCATAAAAACAACAGGCAAGTCAATCAATCTTGACTTGCCATGTTAACCAGTTCTTCTACTCTTGAAAGCAGGCTCTCATCTTCATTCAAGGCATTATATACATTCTGTATACCCTGTATACTCTCTTTCAATGCTTCGCCAGTTTCTATATCTGCTATGGTGTACCATGCACCCCTTTTATCTATTATATTATATAATATAGCAACATCTACGAGGTCAGCAAAATAATCTATACCACTATCATAGCGTATTCTATACTGACCAACTCGTCTTGAAGGTGGTGCTGTCTTATTCTTAACTATACTTGCCATAACAAAATTACCAGCAGGATTTTCAGCACTTCTTGTAAGTTCATTACCTTTCTCATCAAAGAATTTACCCATTCTAAATTCTATTCTTGTTGAACACATGAACTTCCAATTCTCACCGCCCGGTGTTGTAAAACCACCGTACATGCTGTTGATATTTGCTCTTAGCTGATTTATACCTATGCCTGTACAATTATATTTATGGTTTAACTGCTCTATCTTCTTGGCGAACTTTGTTAATGCCATTGATATGCCACCATATGTCTTTTCTTCAAGTGTCTTATCAAATTCCTGTTGTGACATAAGAGCACCAAGACTATCTATTATCCATAATCCCACTTCACCACTATCTACAGCATTATATATAATTTCAAATATTTCCTCTGCTGACTGAGACATAGGTTGAAGTATATACATCTTCTCTACATCTACACCGAGCTTTGTAGCCCATACTGTGTCTAATGTATTCTCGGCATCTACATATAATACATCACGGTCAGGATATTTATTCTGAAAGTTGGCAACAATATCTAATGCAGTCGTGGTTTTCCCACCATGATTCTCGCCAAAAAACTCTATCAATCTACCTTCTGCTATACCACCGTATGTCATAAAATTCATTCTTGGACTTGTAAATGGTATTCTCTCGTAATCATATGCCGAAAGACCTTTGGACAATATCTCATCTTTGGCTGTCTTATTTACATTCTTTATAATCTCATCAAGTTTTACACCCATTACTGACCTCCTTGCAATCTTATATTAGTTTCCTGTTCGCATAATTCTATCATGCCGCTAACATCATCTGAATGATTCTCCCATATATCCTGTGATGTTTTAAATGCTCTGCTTATACGCTTATAACCAAAACCATATTCTCTATGCAAAGCTAAAGCTATACTGGCATATACAGCAGGTGTCACATTTACTGCTTCTCGCTTTGCCGTATTTGTAGCATTTTTCATAGCATTTATAAAAGCATTATTTTTACCCATTATCTGCCTCCATTTTATACTTCCACTTATAACCATATGCTAACTTCGCTCTACCAGATAATACTGCGTGTATAGCACAAGTGTTATTACAACCTTGTGCTTTTGCGGCTGACTTTACAGACTCATATTCTGATACTATATTATTATCTAAATCTAATTTATATACTGGTTTTCTTTGTCGCCTTGCATTTTCTATACCTGCTTTTATAAAATTATCTATCATACCAGTATCTTTTAATTTCAGACCTTTATTCCAAACTACTTCGCCTCGCTCTTTTCTTTTTATCCACGCATCACTCAATGCTTGTTTATGCTGTTCTGACAGAGGTATACCTATTTTAATATCATGTAAATGTTGTTTTAATTCTTCTGATTGATGCCACTTATAACCACTACCTCCCCAATCACCACCTGTTGAACGATTGTATCCTTTATTAACATTTGTTGTGTCATATTTTAATATGAATAATTCCTCTAATCTTAAAGCCCATTCTTTGGAAAGATTATCGGCAAGAATAATATGTTGTATATTATCCCATCCATATTTTTGTATTGCTCTATAAAAATGTTTGTTATTCTTATAACCTTCTCCATATCCCCAACGTCTATCAATATCCCTACAAGTTATACCGAAATATTTTTTATTACTTGGTGTTATATGTACATATAAAATAAAATTATTTTGCATAATAACCTCCTAAAAATAAAACGCTTGCGGTGTAGTTGGGTCGAGCAACTACATTTATCCACAAGCGAATTAAACACTTTGAGATTATTCAGTAAGTCTCGACCTCTTACTTGAGGTTATTATATCATACATATTTAACCTTGTAAATGTGATATTTCCATTTCTGTAATTCTATTTGATAAAACTTTTTTGCACGATTGTAATAAATCCTTTGCACTTTCTACTTTTGCTTTAACAACCTTATAAGCTCTGGTATAAGCTGCCGATATTACTGCTTCTTGCTGACTATATATAGCCGCATGAGCATCTTTATCTGCTACTGTACCTTTTTCAAGGGAATTTCTACTGGCATTATACATTTCTTTATATACAGCCTTAGCTATATCGTCACGAACACCTAAGTTCTCACACATGCCAGATGCAAAATAAATATAAGTGGATAAGTTCATACACCAATCTTCTAACTCTGGTGTAGTAGGTGGATTTTCACCATCTTTAAGACATTCAGATATGAAAGACACATACTTGTCAAGGTCTTTACAATATGGTTGAATTATGCCGTTCACTATTTCGTCTATTTGTTTTGAATTGGTCTCTACTCTGTCTTTTAGTTTGTCGATTTCATATTTGGTCATTTCTTGTAATGCAAATTTCATATTTATCTCCTTTGTCGTTTTTCTATATCATGAAAAAAGTAATCCATATCATAATCAAAGAAAACTCTTTTCTTTTTTCCTTTTATCTGTATAAAGTGTGTATTTTTAAAATTAATATATTTTTCCAATTCTTCACTTTCTTTTAACATCGAATTTACATTGATACTTTTTTTCTCTGGATGATTTCGTTTTATATAGTCGAGATACCAAATTGGTATAAATGCAGTAATATCTTTATCTATCCACCAGCATATAACACCCGCAAATACACCTTCTATCTTTGACTTCTCTAACATGCCATTCCATTGATTAGTTGTGATGTTACTGAATGGTAATGTATTGCCGTGTACTGATTTACATTCTATATAATATTCATAAGGTTTTTTATATACAATGAAATCACATATGTTGGCACTTGTTACTTTATACCCGGTCATTTGGTCATGAAGTCTATCAATAGATACACCATCTACTTTTTCAAATGCCTGCTTTATTATATTCTCAAAGGTTTTTCCACGATTCTCTGCCATAACTTTAGAAAGGAGGTCTCAGCGAATATCTCTCACCGCTACCAAGACGCACACTATTCAGCGGATGTATTCTTGATGCATCATGTTATCCAGCATGATTCTGGTGCTACTATGCAAAAACGGACTTACTTGTCCAATTCGCATACATTCTTATAACCACAATACTTACACATATTCTTTGGAACATCTGGCTTAGGTGGTGGTATCTGTCTATCAACATACCCTTGACAATCGTTAATTATACTAACCAATGCTTGCCTCATAGAATCTGTAACATTATACATAAAAGCTTTCATATCAAGAACGTCACGATTGATATATATAAATATAACATCATCAAGACCTAAATTAAAACTATATGCTGTACCTTGCATATAATGTTTGGTGTCTACTGCACTTCTTGTCTGCCATTTAAAACTTGCTTCTGTCTTTAACTCAAGGATATAATACTTATTCTTATATCTTATAATACCGTCGCATAAGAATGACATGTTGTACTTTTTATTGTACAATTTTGTCTCATAGCTACCATTCTCAAAATCAGGTTCTGCTACTATATCTATATCAGGTAAATCTCGACTCCTTACATATTCGGCAACATTGATATACTCACAATCCATACCATTATCCTTCATATCAATTACTGCCTGCTGTATTCTCTCATGTATATCTGAACCACTTGCACATATGCCTACATTTGTAAAATTAGGTTCGTCTATACATTCTGCACCCATTACTTGATAGTACATAGAACGTATACAATTCATACCTGATGGCTTATATGTCTGTGATGGTTGTCTGCTCTCTTTCTTAGCAGTCAACTCTATAGACCTTTTAAGGTCTGATAAGAATTGTTCCTCTATTGGTTTTGTATCATTAGCAACATCTATAAGGCGTGCTATATTCTTTAAATTTCGTGCCATCTGTCTCTCACTTTCTGTAAATATTATACTACATATTTGTCAGAATTGCTACTGGTTACTTTGAATAAAGTAGATTTAGGTTTCTGTTCTTTTGCTTTCTTCAAACATACTTTACCATAACCTATTTTTCTTGCTTCTCCATTCTTCAATTTTCTATGACAGCGTAGGCAAAATTCAAATTCATCTTTCATCTATCTTACCAGTATCTTTCTGTAAATAATATTCCGCTGTTATCTCTACCATTCTATGCTTCAATGCGTCTGTTACCAAAATTTGTCTTTCTCTTGCATAGTTATCTACATAATCCTTGAACTCCTGATTTGTCTTGTATACAGATTTTGTATTTACCATAATAACCTCCTATAATATATTCACTAAGATATAATCTAATGCCATATCTTCTTCTATATTACCAGACTTTATACCTCGCTCTACTTCTCTGATAATCTTCATGGCATCTATCAATTCTCTATTAGTATATATCTTTTTACGGCTATTTGCACGTTTTATATCCCAACCACTTAAACCTGTACTACCTGCTACATCTGATGATGTACATGCCTGTACCTGTAACAACTGCTTTACATCTTTATATAACACAGATATAAGTGTAAGCGTAGGATTACCAAACTCTAATGCTTCTTCCATTAAGCCAAATGATGCTCTTATTTTATGAGTTAATACAGCATCTACAAAATCCCATATTGCATCTGTCGGTGGTTGATATATAGTACCATCATCTATCAACCAATTAAACACTTGGTCTGGGTCTGCTTCGCTACTATTGCAATCATTGTAATATTCCAGATAGCTTTTTATCTTATCTATCTCTTGTAAGATACGACCTAAGTCGCTCTCGCACACGTATATAAGCATTTTAGCGTTCTTTTCGTTTAACTGTACTCTTTTCTGTATCTCATGCATTAAATTCGATTCTGATAGCTTCTCGAACGTTACAATGATATGTTCAAAATGCTTATAAAACTTACTTCTCTTATCTATGTTTGTATAAAGCATTATGATTATATTACCACCTTGTATTGGTGTCGAATCTTTGAAAGGCAAATCATCATCTTCAACTCTTGACCATATATCTTCTGCTGAAAGAAATTCTTTATCATCACGGATAACAAAACAAGTCTTTTGTGAAAACATTGAACGGCTCTGCACTTTAGAAAATACTGAACTCAATGTATAGGCTCTATTTACATTTGCACCTGCTACTTCAGCTATCTTCTTAACATATATATTCATTACCTCAAGTTCTTCACCTGTGAATATATAAAATGATAACGGCTTCTTATCTTTTATCTGCTTCTTAACTTCTCCTACTGTCATAACCAACTCTCCCTTATATCTAATATAAACATATCGAATGTCGAACTCTTGTTCACACCAGTTGTACTTAACTGTTGCATGTATTTACTGGTTATTCTAATAGCATCTGCATACTTTATGTCCTTTAACTCACGCATTTTATCAGAACATACTTTCATAAATGCTTTCCAAAATAATCGTAAGTCATACTTATCTTCCTCATCTTTAAAAGCTATCTTACTACCTATCTTGAAAGCATTAGAACCACTAACTACTGCTATATTCTCTACAACTTTCTCCACATACTCATATAAGGCGATAACGCCAGCTTTATATAAAAATTCTACTTCACCAGGTGTCTCACATATATCAAGTAATATCTCTGTTTCCTCTAAAGATATATCTTTAAATCTCATCTTGATATAATCCATTATTATTGTACCAGAATACGGCTGTAACTTATACACTTGACCTCTACTTCTTATTGTGGCAAGTGCATTGTACTCATTCTCTAATGTAAGAATAAACCATGCATTTGCTGGTGGTTCTTCTGTAATTTTTAGCATACTATTTTTTGCGGTTGCCGACATTCTATCCGCATCTGGTATAACATATATAGTAGGCTCTATCACCTTATTCGCATCTGCTATCATTGACCTAACAGTATCTACTTTTATATCCTCAAGTACATACTGATTAACATTCATATCGGCAGATTCTGAAATCATCTTATATATCTCATTAGCCATTGTTTTCTTACCACTACCTTTAGGACCTACTAAGATTATAAACTTAGGAAATACTACAGTCCTATCATCTACCATAACTTTAAATCGTTCTAACAACTCATTCTGACCTATCATTTTTCGCTATTCCCCCAATCTATTCTCATATTACAATGAGGACATCTTTCTGGAAACTGTTCGAATAACACTTCAAACTCTTTACCACAAGAGTTACATTCATATGATTCTATTTGACCTTTTATCATAGCCTCAACTCTATTGCTATTCATGTTAGCTCGTCTTGGTTTAAACTGTACTATCATTATCTACCTCACTTGTACTAAATATAAAAAATCTTGCTTCAATGGGATATTTAGGATTACTCTCCCACTTTATCTCATTATTCAATGCTATAAGCATTTTTAACAATTCGGCACTTACAAAAAACTCATAATCACCAAACTGCTTTAACTCACTATCATATATATTTGGTATTCTTATCATTGAGAAATCTTTTGTAAGACCATACTTACATACATCAAGTACAAACTCGGTGAATGATTTTATGAACTGCTTCATATCTATACCAGAGCTATATATACTATCTATCTGCTCTAACACAAACTGTGCCTTATGCTCTATAAGACCATCAAGTAAACTGAACATAATATCATAGTTTGCTATACCCAAGGCTTTTACTATATTTTCTATGGTTAATTCTGTAGAATATGATAAACACTTATCCATCAATGTTATTGCATCCCGCATCCCACCATCGGCTAACTTTGCTATATACTCAACTGCTTCTGCACTTATTCCACGCTCACCATCATCTAATTCATTTTCTTCACATAGTATATAGAGTAACCTATCTACAATACCCTGCTGACTTATTCTCTGAAAGTCATATCTCTGTACTCTTGAAAGTATTGTCTTAGGTATCTTCTGTGGATCTGTAGTACAGAATATGAATATAGACTTTGCCGGCGGTTCTTCAAGTGTTTTTAACATTGCTTGCCAGGCACTGTTTGATAATGAATGAGCCTCATCTATAATGAATATCTTATATTCACTATCCAAACTCTTTGTCTGTGCCTGTGCTATAACATTTCTTATATCATCTACGCTATTATTACTTGCCGCATCCATTTCTATCGGCGTACCATGTCCTTCATTTATCTCATTCGCAAATATCCTCGCACAAGTTGTCTTACCTGTTCCTGCTGAACCCGCAAAAAGGTATCCATTTTTTATAGTTTTACTTCTTATTTGTTCCTGAAGTATAACTTTTATTGAACTTTGCTCTATAACATCTGACCATTGATGAGGTCTGTATTTTATAGCTAATGATTTGCCCATTTTATTCTTCCTTTCTTATATACTAATTTTTTGTATTTTTCAAATTCTGTTTCATCTGTTCTTATTCTCCTCTCTATTCAAAATATACTTCGCATACTGACATACATTACCATTTCTGTCTTTGGTAAGTTCTGTCTTAGTGTCAATATCATATCCATCTTTTCTAAGATTGAAAATGATTGCGGATAAACGAGTTGCTCCATACTCATGAATTGCTTGCCATGATGTGATTGTACCGTGATTTTTAAGATGCTCTAATACCTGAGCTGTTTTTGTTACTCTCATTCTATTCTCCTTGCTGTCTTGAAAAGTTTGTTTTCAACTATAAACATTATATAACATATTTATATGAAAATCAATGGGCTAACGATATTTCACGTTAGCCCTATTTGATTACTGCATAAGTGCTATCATCTGGGTAATATTACCATCTTCAAACTTGACAGCTACTTCATTACCATAGTAGATATTTACTAAATCACCGGGTACTGCTTTTATCTGATTGGTAAGTGCGTTTATATCAAGCACACATGAGTAAGGCTTAAAATCATCACTTGCTTCATAAGCTATTACTTCCTCACTACTTGACTTCTTATTCGCTAACTTCAAGCCGTCATTAGTGAATGTGAGAAACAGGGCGAAATCGTCTAACTTATTTATAAACAATGATAATCTATCTAACGCCTGCAGGAATTTAACTTTACTTATTGCACATGAGCTGGCAAAATCTGATGCTAACAAGCCGTTTATATCATTGATTGCAAAATCTTCCATGTTCTCTAACAACTTACTTACTATATCGCAATCAATATCACCTGCTGATGTTATGACGATATTCTTATTACCTCTTGCATCATCACTTATCCTTATCTCTAAGTTCTCCTCGGTAAATACATCTGTCAGCTTCATTGTTTCAGGCCTTACAAGTATAGGCTCATCACATACCTTTATATCTATACCGCACATCTTTATAGAATCTGTGGTTACTATTGAATCTGACATATGATAACCTGTGTAAACTTCGGGCAAATCTTTTGCCATCTCACCTTCTGCTATCGAGGCTGAATTGACTGAAAGAATAAGATTAAGCGTTGATTTCTTAATAGGATAAGCCTTATAATTTGTAAACTCATCACTTGTGTTATATGGGTCAGGATATCTCGTAAGCTCTCCTTCTTCATCAATAGATACACCAATTGTATATGTACCACCGCTTGTTACTATCAGATTATTATCCTTAAGTTCAAGTGTTGTATTCTCCGCTGTTAATTTGGAAACTAACTTAGAGAATATCTCTACAGGCACAACTACATAAAAATCTTCACCAACTATCTTATCTTTATGAACATACAGATAATTAGTGGCGCTTGATGTTATCAGCGTAAGAACATTATCCTTCAACTGAATAGCTATCAAGCCTGTTAATGGTCTCTGATTGTCATTTGATGCACATTTGGTTGATTTTGTCAGCATGTCTTGTAACACTGCCGTTGTGATTGTAAACTTCATACTTTCTCTCCTTTCTTGAAGTTACTACTTATTATTTTTGGTACTGCTTTGTTCCAATCTATTAAATGATGTATTCTCTTATGAGAGCTACCCATTTCATGTATAACGACACTTGATGGATTAGTTATTATAGTAAAAAATGATTTCACATATGTGCCAGAATTTAGGTACATTTCTGTCATACCGCCAGAATTTGATTGTGTTTGTGTCTGGTCTAATGACGCATCAGCTATTGTAAACATAAGATTACCTTTTGAACCTTCACTAACATATGTATTTACATCTTCATTTATTCTACCAAGAAACTTAAACGGTCTCTCTATAGTGCAGAAAAAACTATTCATAGCCTTTCTTGATAATTTTTCTTTATAAACTCTACTACCCATACCACCTATAAAATCTCCTGTTTGTGAAAACGCTACGGTATAGGCTTTTGTATCATCTAAAAATTGTAACATTATCTCAAATAAAGAATCGAGGTCAGTATGATATATAGTTGCAAACTTACCATCTATATCTACTCGACTTCTAAATTTTACATAATCATCATCGAGTTCCAAAAAATACGTATAATCTAATTTTTTCGCTATTTCAAAACAGGCATTTCTCGCATAAAATATTGTACGTCTATCTTTACCTCTATCAACTTCGTCATACCTATTAGCTATATCTAATTTATCAAATACATATACACCTGTATTTTCTTTTGCTTCATATACATGCTTATATTCGTCAATAGTATTATCTTCATTATCTAACACTAATACAATAGGCCCTGTATATCCTGATTTTCGTATTGTGTCATAAGTGTAAACTTTATTAGGTCGTCCATGAGATAATATAAATACAACAAAATTACTCCTTAGATGCAAGTTCACCACTCTCCTTTAATAACTGCTTTATGCTATCCGATAACTTAACATATCCATTAGCTATAGCATCATCTATATCCAATATTACTAACGCTGACTGTTCCATAAGTTCTTGCATTTCTTTATCTGCGTTGGCATAGTAATCAGCTATCAATGAATAGTTAAATGCTAAATGTCTTGCAGCCGCAAACCTCAAAAACTTCTTCTCTTCCTCAGACACATTACTATTATTGATATTATAAAGTAATTTTGAATACTTCTCTGTGTCTACTAACCCTGTTATAGGTGGCTTTTCTTGTTTTGGAATATATTGTGGTATCTGTACTTTAGTTGTATATGTATTATCAATTTCCTTTTTCTTTACATTTATCAATGGCATAATTTATCTCCTATATCTGCTACTTATTATTTTTGGATATGCTGTGGACTTATTTGTTCTAACAACAAAATGATTATTATATTCAGCAACAACACATGTCCAAGGACAAGCTATTACATTATAGAAAGCTCTTTGAAACTCTGTGGTACTCTCATATAAATCATGCATACCTTCTTGTCTATCATTCATACCTGATATATTTCTCTGAACAAATGGTAATGTCAACATCAATTTTCCTATGTTAGCATACAATAATGATGATACATAATCTTCATTTACTGCAAACTTCCACTCAAACTCTTTTGACGTATCACGTAAAAATATTGTATGACAAGACCTACGTTCCAATATTTTAGGTATAGCACTTAACCCACCTATAAATGAGCCATCATGTGCAAAAGATAGGCATAATGAATTACTTTCTTTCATAAACTGAATATAATTATCTATTAGAATATCAAAGTTTTCAACAGGCTTTGAACATAACTTATTTTTATCAGAATATCTATACCTAAATCCATATATATCATCATCCATTACCATAAAATAATCTAAGTCCATTTGCTTTGCAAAATCTTCTACAGCTGCCCTTGCATACAATACAGCGGCTAATTGAGGATTTAATTTAGACATACCTATATCTAATTTCTTGACATAATCCTGCTTATGAAATACTACAAGATTATTTCCTGACCTATCATATTCATCAAACTGAGGGTCAGTATCATCTATAACGATATATATGTCACCTGTATATCCTGCTGTCCTCAATGAAACATAAGATGTACATTCATATGGACTATTATGTGATGTTATAAATATACTAAATTTTAACTTTATCTCCATACCAACATTCTGTTACATCTACATCACACTTAATAGGTATTGTAAACTTTTCACCTGGTGCTTCTGACATTAACTGTGAAAACCTCTCTACACATTTCTTTGCATGTTCTTTAGGACATTCAGCTATGATTTCATCATGTACTGGCACTAACATTCTGAAACCTAATTCTTTTAATATCTTATCATTACCTATTTTTATCATAGCTAACTTTGACATATCTGCGGCTGAACCTTGTATTCTTGCATTTACGCACTGCCTTTGTGCATCTGCTATCTTCGCCCCGTTATCTATTATCCATATTCCTTCTGCGTTAGCTTTTTCAAATATCTTACGCTTCTCACCGAATCTTGCTTGACTTAATAACCTAAGATATTTTTTCTGCGTTTCTATAGGTACATTATAATCTATTTCTTCATCAAAATCCAGTACATCATTATCTTGTGGTGCACCATCTTTCCATTTAAACTCAAACTCATCTAATTGTAAATCTGGTAATCTTCTCTTTCTACCCCACAATGTAGTTACATATCCTAAATCTTCTGCCATTCTTAAACTATCCTGTTCAAATTTTTCAATAGCAGGAAAACCTTTCATTACACTATCTTTGATTGTTTGAGCCTTTTTCGTAGTTGTTCCAAGCTGTTCTGCAATACTTGGGACACCTCTGCCGTAGAGAACGCCCAATAATATAGATTTTGCCTGGCTCCTACGCTCTTTACCTTCTCTGTTAGTAGTGCCGTCGGGTCTAAATTCAAGGCAATTATCATAAGTTGTATTGAAAGAAAGTGACGCAATCTCCGCATATAAATCTCTCCCTTCTTGATACGCTTTTATCATCTTCGGGTCTTGACACATCATAGTCATGACCTTTGGCTCTTGCTGTGACCTAAGAATAGTCGGCAGACATTAGAACATAATTTTTTCTAACTCTTATCGACTTTTTCATTTGGCATCACCTCCCTTTCTATACCAATGTATGTCAAAAGTATATTTTCTTCTCCTAAACATACAATAACCTTTTTTCATTTCTTCCAATATTTTCCTCTGATAAGTTGCTTGTGACTTGTTGTGAAAAATCTATACACCTATAATATACTTATCATCTTGGAGTTTTATTGATTTGATTATACAACCGTCTAAATCATCACCGATTTTTAATTTGCTACAACTAACCCAACCATTAGATGTGTATACTTCATCAAATTTGTCCACCATAAATATATCATTCTCTGTTTCCAAAATAGATTCATCATCTGTTGCTTTAAACATCTGTCTTATCTCTTTATTATGAGAAGGTATGTTCTGCATATTAGGGTTCTCACTACTAAATCTACCTGTTCTTGCACCGTACTGATTAAACTGACAATGAATACGACCATCATTAGGATTGACACATTCAGGCAACTTATCTATGAATGTATCTACAATAGTGGAAAACTCTCTATAATCTAATATTGCTTTTGCAATAGGATTATCCATTGACTTCAATGTTTCTTCATTTGTTGACCGTACTTCTTTCTTGGTCTTTTTATCTTTTGGTATTTCACATCCCATTATATCATAGAGAAGTATTGCAAGCTGTGTTGGTGACTTTATATTTATAGGGTCATCTAATTTACAACTTGAACCTGTTGTGTCTCTATACTCTTGTATTTCTTTAGAATACATACCGCACATTTCGTTAAAGCTCTGTATACGTTCTTCCAATAACTTATGGTACTTCTCTTTCAACTTCTCATTATAATCGAAATCGAACTCTATACCAGTATCTTCCATATCGGCTACTACAGATACACACGGCATTTCTATGTTCTTAAATATCCAATACACATTTCTTAAATCTTCCCTATCGGTATCTTCTTTCAGATATTTCCTCTGATAATCATAAAGCTCATATGTAATAACCGGGTCACGTGCCGCATACAGATATGCTGTCTTAATCGGTATATATGAAAATGATATATTCTTAAATAAATCACCGAATGACCACGCATCACCTTCACCGTTGAGAACATACTTCTCATGTAACAATTTAAGACCATTATGTGGCTCATTCTCATTCAAACACCTTTGAGCTAAATAACTATCCCATGTACAATAAATATTCTTAACACCAACTTTGTTTCTCATAAATCTTATATCAAACTTGGCATTAAACATTATGCTATCTAATTCACAATCATATAACCTTGTAAACTGTTCATTCAAAAAATCTATATCTAACTGGTTAGCTACTCGCTCTAATGTTATATATGAAACATGATTGATAGGAATATATGCACCTTTCTCACCCGGTGTATAGATACATATACCAACTATCTCATCAAGCAACGGGTCTAACCCGGTTGTCTCTGTATCAAGAGATATTATACTATTCTCTATACATACATCTATATAATCAATCAACGTGGCTTCATCACGAATGATAATATATTCATCTTTATATTTACCAAGTTTAGTCTCAACTAATGCTTGGATAGTTTGTATCTTGTTAATAATGCTACCCCCACCCTTTACAGTGGGGATAGCTTTCTGAACAGAATTTGACTTCTTAGCAAGTGCCAAATCTTTTTCTTTTGTGCTTCGCTTAGGTATATTTATCAATGCCATTAGAATGCCTCATTTCCTCTCGCAGGAGTTCTTCTCATAGGTACTGACTGCTCTCTGCGTCTCGGTGCTTCTTCTCTCGCAGGAGCATCATTATCGGGAAACTCATGATACCTCAGATAATAGTCAAGTTCATCTGCTGTCTTATCAAGCACAATACCTTTCATAACATCTACAGGTTCAGGCAAATCTTCAAATGTTGTATTGTCTTTATCACCTACAGGCCATATCTCATATGTTGTACCTGTATCTTTCGGCTTGCCATGTCTTACAATCTCAAACACTCTTGAAACGAGGTTATCATATCTTGTACACAAATCTGAAATCTTACCAAAGAACTTCTTACCCCTCTCCCAAACAAGTGTTTCGCCTGTATCTTCATTATACAACGGTACAAACAACTTAGCCTGTATCTTGTAGTTTGCTTTGCAAAGAGGACACATATCTATCGGGTCATTATATTCTCTGATGCAGTTTACATACCTTTTCTTATCGTTCAGGTCTATCTCATGTACTGAAAGACCTTCTACATCATCAATACTGCCATACATAATACGTACTCTTGCTGTATCACCATCATCACGTAATGTGAAAAAACTACTACCACCATTGCTACCGTAATTATCTGCCTCATTGTAACTGAATCTCATTTTTAATTCCTCCTTTTTGTCTTTGCCACTGTTTTAACGCGGCTTGTCTTAATTTTTCTCTGTGTTCTTCTGATATAACTCGTCCTTTTTGCTTCTCGCTTATCTTACGTTTTGTCTCCTCAGTATGAGGTTTACAATGTGGTGCTATACCGCCGTTTGCATAACGCTTATGTACTGCTTCTTTTATCTTATTACATTCTTCTTCTGTATGCTTACGACCTTTATTCTTTATACCTTGTATTCTACCTCTTTCAGCACAAGCCTGTCTTTGTTCATCTGTAAGATTTAATTTTGAACCTTTCTTCATCTTTGACAATTTATCTTTTGTAGCTTGTGTATGTTTTCTACCAGTACTAACTTTACTACGCCAAGCTAACTGCTCTGCTGTAAACTTATAACCTGACATACCTTCACCACCATCTGTCAAATTATATCCATATTTTGGATTATTAGATTCAAACTGTCTAATTAAATCTTTTTCAATATTACTTGCATCTTCAAAAGACAAACCATTAAACAATTCTATATGCTTTATATTTTCCCAACCATACTTTTGAATTGCTCGCCAAAATAATCTCTGATGTTTATAACCATCTCCATCATTCCACCTACATTCAAGTGATTGACAAGTTATACCTACATAACTCTTATTATTTGGTGTGATATGCATATATACTGTATAAAGTTTTTCTCTATATTGACCATCTGCATATCTCACTTTATCACCCCATTTCTTTTTTCCTCCATTTCTGTCATATCTTGAATTACAACTGCTGTTAAATCATCTAACACTTCTTTAAGATTTTCAAGCGGAAACTCTACTGCTGTATTCATATTAGTACCAGGATAACGCTTAATTGATATTGGCTTAACTGTCCAAGACATTAAACTGCTTATATACTCTCTTAACCATACTCTGCAATTTCTCCGTCTCAACATACAATCCATTATAAATACTGTATGATGTCTGACTTTCATCAAAAATCTTCTCTTATACGGCTCTGGCTTTATAGTGATTATTTCATTTTGAAATTCATCTACATACTCTTTGCCGATTAAAAAGAATGTTTCCAATATCTTATTCAGCTCGTCTTTCTGTTCTTCTGATGGTCCTTTGTAGCGTTTATCACCAACTTCTGCCTGTTCAGCTTCTATTGGTTCTACTTCTGCTACTTCATCAGTAAGTTTCCAATTCTTATTGAATTGTGCTGATGTTATATTGAATGTTTTACCATCTTGGGATTCAAGAAGATATGTTTTGTACTTGCTATCGTACTCTAATAATACGCCTGACCTATGTGTACGTCTGTCTGCATATCTTTGTCCGAAGATTTCTTCATTCACTTTTGTCTTTGCCTCCTTTCTGCTTTTGTGTGTACTGTTCTGTACAAATATACTATAACATAAATGTATATAGATTGCAATAGGTTAAAACACTTCTTGTAAATTTTATTGCCAAGGTGTTAATCTACCTTTTACATAACCTAAATCTAAATATTTTTGTAAATCTTCAGGTTTTACTCGTTTATTTTTAATGCCGTCATTTTAAAATACCTCTACAAGATTTTTTATTTCCTTCTCACTACATTCACCTATATCTTTTTTCATAGCAGGTAATATAACTTCTGTGAACATTTTTCCTCTTACATTTTGCTTAATACGTTCTCTCGCTTTCATACCAGCATTATCAGAATCAGTAGCAAGAATAAATTTTCTACATGGCATTTCTGATAATTCTTTAAACTGTATATTATTACCAAGACCATTTAAAGCACAAGCATACTTACCATATTGCCATAATAATAAACAATCAATCATACTCTCCGTTATATAAACTTCTTTTGGAAATTGTTGCAACTGATATAATTGATATATACCGTAAACGTGTTTGTTTGCATTATTAGGATAATTAAAGAATTTTTTATCAATACTTCTTTTTGCAACAAATAAACAATTACCATATTTATCTAAATTTGGAAATGTTATCATACGTTCTTTTGGTGAATATCCTAAATCAAACAAATCTATTAACCAATCTTCAATTATTCCACGTTTTGTCCAATATGGATGTGTATATCGGTAGCTATCTAACTCCTGTTCTGAAATATATCTATTATCCTCGCTATTGATACTATCAACCCTATCGTCATTACGTATACCCCTATTACGACTAAAATCCAATTTAACATCTTTTCTCTCCTCTACTTGCATTGTTGCAAAATTCTTTAATAACCATTGCCAACCAAATGCGCCTATTACATCATCTGTCTTACCAAACCACTGTGATATTACTTTAGCTAAACTATGGCTTTCATGACAAGCAAAGCAATTAAATTGACCATCGTCTTTTCTTATACCAGCACTTGGTCTACGTTCACCATGAAACGGACAGCATACCATTATATCTTTAGGCGCATCACGAGTTTTACCTATATCTATTCCATTCATAGCCAACTGACTTCTTGCTTCTGATATTATATCTGAAAGCTCACAATTAAATAGTACATTATTTATATACATAAGTTCTCCTTAGAATACATCTGAATTATCTGCTTTTTTAAATTTGTCCTTTGCATCTATTATTTTGCTCTCTTTAGGTGCTTCTTCTGTCGCATCATCATCTGATGGCACATAATCAAATATACCAGTATCTATATCCCATTGATATGATACTTTACCACCTACAGGACCAAATCTCTGCTTCTTTATACCAAGCTCAACTACATGGTCCTTCTGTCTTAAAGCTAATACTTTACTTGCGTTATGTGCTATACCATCACTATCTCTTATATTTTCAAGCTCAGGTGTACCGTTTGTATCTTTATCTATAACACCACTTCTATTAGCTTGCACTACTACAAGTATAGGTATCTTCAATTCTATTGACAGCGACATTAAATCCTCACTTATATTTGTAAGTGTAGTTGTCTTATTATCACCTCTCTGATAACGCTCATCTGTAAGATATGTTATACCATCTATAGCTATCATATCAAGATTGAATTGCGTGACCCAATTCTTTAATTTTGTTACTGTTATTTTTCTTTGAAAATCAATGGGTGTAGATACTATGAACTTATGTTCTCCCTGTTTAAGCTCATCTATATATGCCTTATATTCTTCTTCATCAATACTACTTTTACCCCACATAAGACCACTGTTGCTAAAATTCTTAAAAAGTGTATCAAATCTATAGCCTAAACTAACAGCACTCATTTCTGGTGATACATAACCAACATTAAATCCTAAATGCCATATATGAGTACACATCTTTTCTAATATCCAAGATTTACCTTGATTAACTCTTGCAAAAATAACTACAAGCTCTTCACCTCTCTGTAAACCATGTATTATATCATCAAGCTCTTGAAAGCCTGTTGTGAAGAACCAACTATCTTGATGTTCTTTTCTCTCAAGGAACTGCTCATATCTATCCTCTGCATCCGCTATAATGTTTACACCTTTCAATCTATAATCCGGCTGTAATGTCTTAACTGCTTGCAACATATATTCGGCAGCCATATTAGCATCAGTCTTTAATAAATCGGCTATCTTTTGAACAACTGGTATAGATTTATAATATAAATATTCCTCTCTTAATGTATCTATAAGATATTGGTCAGATTCTTGTACTTCTACAACTTCAAAATCTGGAAACTGTGATAAGAACGTAAGTTTGTCTGGTATATTACCATACTCTTTTTTATGATTATCTATAAACTCTATCTCATTCTCATATCCTACAAAATACTCTTTTGTGATATTATTATTCAGTAAAAAACTATCATCTTGGCTTAACAAGACTTTTGAAAGAGCTTGGATACAAATACTTATCATCTTTTATCTGCTCCTTTCAATTCTATTTTTATTGTATTTTTGGCTCGTATCCTACTTGCTAATCTTTCGCCCAAAACTGATTGTAATTCTTCTGGTGCTATATTACCTGTAAGTATAATTGACTTTTCATATAATATCCTATGTTCTATATATAACATGAGCTGGATTAAATCGTATTGTGAAATGCCTGTACTCGCTATATCATCTAATATAATCAAGTCGCAATTCAGAATATCATTTTTATACTCGTCAGACAACGGGTTGTTAAAATCTTTAAGCTGTAATAACAATGATGGTACATGAGCAAATTTACCTCTTACTCTAAATCCATTTCCCGCCCATATATCATTAAAATATCTCAGCATTATTTTTAATGCCCAACTTGTTTTACCATTACCAGTATGCTTACCCCATATATATAAATTTTTGCCTCCTTTAACAAAATCTACAATATTCAACTTTATATTATTAAGTTGTTTAAATGCTTCTAAATCACAATCATCTGGCACTAATTTTGCTGGCATTTGTTTTTTAGGTGCTATACCACTATTATCCATTAAATATTTCATTTCATTATATCGTAAGCATATATTAGAACATTCGTTCTGACATACACTTTCATACCAACATTCTTTAATTCTCATACATACCTCCTAAAATACAGATTGTTCACCAGCTTCTTCCCGTCTTTTTGCTAATTCCATACGTTTGTTGTATTCTGCTTCTGTCTCATGTTCTGAGGTTACACCACTTTCTGATGAATTAGCTTTTATATTCCTATTATTATAATTATTGTTAGGTAAAAAGAAACTTGCATAACCTCTTTCTATACTATAACGTACTATTTCTTCTGGTATATCTCTCTCTTTACATAAGCTATCTAACTTATTCAGTAATCCTTTCCACTGATTAACACCATATATAGGTTTATCTTTTATCTGCAATCTTAATGTAAGATAATCATGCAACAAACTATTTAATATTGGGTCATTTGTATATTCATCTATACATTCACTACATTTTTGGTACAAATTTTTCTTTTCAGCTTTTTTGGGTTTCTCTATATTATATGAATCCATCCATGATATATCTTTAGATATATTCTTTTCTTTATTCTTTTTTATTTGTTTATTATTATTTAAGTTCACGCCTTTAACGTCTTGTGCTTCACGCCTTTGACAACAAGACGTTAAAGGCGTGAACAACTGCAATAACTCCTCAAAATCAATTTTATAATAATTTACAGCGGGCATACCTCTTTTAACTACAGATAATATATTATATTGTATCAATGTATCCATAGCTTTTCTCTGTAAATGTTCTGATAGACCAGTATTTTCCTCTATATTTTCTCTTGTTGAATAAAAAGAGCCTTCAATTAAATTACCATTTTCTGACCAATATTCAAACTCTCTACATAATTCTCCTAATATAACAGCTTCATGTAACCCTAATATCTTAATAAGATGTTTGTTAACCATTATAAAACCATCAGTTGATAGCATTTTAGAAATACCTAACATATCCATACTCCTTTAGAAAGATAAAAGCTAACGTACTGTGATGACGGCACAAATACGTTAGCTTTTACTGTCAGCAAATTATTTAGTTCTCAACCAGTGAGTTCCGTCATAACTCGCTGACTTTATTGGTGGGGTTGAACATCTCTACTCAACTCTGAACATAATTATAATACTATAACATAAAGCATAAGTAAAGAGGTTACTTGAAAGTTTTTACAATCTGTTCTATCTGACCATCTACTATAGCATTTACAGAATCCCACAACATTGACCATTCTGTATCTACTTCTACATCTTCTACATCAGGTATGCTTCTTTCTTCTGTAGCTTCAATGGTATAGTAGTTGTCCCTAATCTTTACTGCCGCCCTACTTGTCGCTGAAATTTTTGTTGTCTTTGCCTTGCTTTTGTACATACTTATTTCCTCCTTATATGTTTCTCACAATAATATCCAATTGTTGCAGGTCTACTACATTTAACACATATACCATGCTCTTTTTTATAATAGTATCTTGCCCTCTCATGACTGCATATAATTTCTTTATGGGTATGATAATAATGATTATTATATTCCCTAAGTTTTACTTTATCAGAATTATAATTATCCTTATTTTCATCAATGCAATAATCATAAGGACATTGAGTACAATCATTACATTGGCAACTCATGGTCTTTTTCTCTTTTAGATAATATAGTGGCTATAACAAACATAGCTATTATACCAGTTACAAACCCTATTGCTCCACAAACACAAGCGAAAAGAATTATTGGTATAGTTATCATCTTATTCTCCTTTCTTCTTAGTAATATTAAGTCTAATCTCAGTCTTAGGTATCTTACAATTTGTAATTTCCTGTAATACTTCTTCTGAAATGAGACCGTTATATATAGCTGATTCTAAAGCATCCTCATCTATATACTCTCTCGTCTTAATAATGCCAAGGCTATCGGGAATATTATTAGAGTGAATAACACCTATCAACTTAGTTTCATCAATATAGCTTTTATCAACCTCTGTTATTTTAGCTGTATAGCTTTCCGAATCATAAGTCTTTAACTTAGCTTCACCCATTATAGACTTAATCTTCTTGTTTTCGGCATCACAAATTTTCTTATAGCTATCCATTTCAGCTTTATTGATACCATACTTTTCAATGCTTTCTGATAAATCTTTGAATCCTGTTAACTCCATTACTTAATCCTCCTTTGTGTTATATCACCCATGACACCATTTCTGCCACGTGGTATTGCTTTGTTAAACTCGATAAGTTTCCATATATCAGATTGTGTCCAATATCTTGTCTGTCTTGAACCCATCTGTTTATATGAAGGTAGCAATTTGGCATAATCATTATCGGGATTACTTCTTGCCCACTTATACCAAATATTGATAGTCTGTACAGATACACCTATCATCAAAGCTACCTCTTCAATCTTTAACAATCTTTCTCCCATTTTCTCACCTCCTAACTTAATAAATATTCAAGAACTTCCATTCGATTTTGCTTAACCACACCATCTACAATAGCATCTGACAATTCACCTTTTCTATATACCAGCTCATGTATTCTCTCATCTATTGTATTCTTACACATGATGGTATGAACTGTTACATTATTTTTCTGACCTATACGATGGCATCTATCTTCTGCCTGTTCTTTGTTAGCACGATTCCATGGTTCATCCATGAAAATTTCAACTGTACCAGCATGAAGTGTAAGACCTGTACCCATTGCTCCGATAGTTCCTATAATAACTTTTGCTCCTCCTTCTTGAAATGCTTTTACATTCGCAAGTCTTAATTCATCTTTTGTTTCACCAGTGATAACAACAAATGGATACTTTTCTTTTACTCTTTCACAAATAGCATCAGTCATTTGTGTCCAATTAGAAAAGATAACAACTTTACGGTCATTAGAAATTGCATCTTCTACAATCTCTTCCATTCTATCCAACTTTGCACTCTCAGTTATACTACTTGAAAGTATGCCAGGATATCCTGTCGCTTGTCTCATTCGTATAAGTTCTGCAAGAGGATTAGGCGCAATAGATATTTGGTCTATATTCATCTTAATACTTGCCGTAACTTCATCATAAATAAGTTTCTGCTTAGGTGTCATATCAACATATTCGTCAACATATGTTTTCTCAGGTAAATCAAGCACATCTTCTTTTCTTCGCCTAAGCATTATATTATCAAGTCTTTCCTGTAATTCACTAAGATTTTTATAACCTACAACTTCATATCCACCAAATCCACCCATTAAGCAATAATGATTTCTGAATTGATAGAACGAATGTTTTTCATAACCAAGCCATTTAAGAATAAAGAATAAATCAAGCGGTGTGTTCATAAGCGGTGTACCTGTCATAGCTATCTCACAATCTGTATGTAATTTAGCAAGACCTTTACTCTGCTGACTTGATGGGTTCTTATTTTTATGTATCTCGTCAACTGCTATCATAGAGATACGCTTCTGCTTACACAGAACGCTTAAATTAGCGACTATTTCTTCATTACGCATAGTTTCTATATTAGTAATGATAAAATACGAATTTAAGCTATTCTCGTGCATTTTAAGTATATCTTGCAATTTAGCTTGATTACCTTCTACAACTATCTTATTCTTTTTAATTCTCTGGCCTAATATGAACGCTTGCTCATTTGAATGAGTGTGAATTTCATTAACCCAATTCCACTTTAATGAATTTACGCCACAAATTATAAGACAATACTCATAGCCGTATAACTGCTTTCTTGCTACAGCTATGTCTATAACTTGTTTGGTCTTACCTAAACCTTGTTCATCACCGAGTAGCCATTTGTCATTATTAAGACCATAATCAATACCAATTGATTGATATTCATAAGGCTTTGTCTTAAACTGAAAACTTTGCGGTAAATCAACATGCTCTTTAACTTCTGGCACATATTCTTCTATGATATGTAAGTTATCATATTTTGCCAATTCAATTTTCAGTATGCCAAGTTTGTCTTGTGGGACCTCCCATTCTTTTTTGTCTTTATTGTAAAACCGCTCTGTGCAAAGTGATTTTATAGTATCTACTAATTCACGTTTAAAATTGAATGTGATATAAAGGGAACAATCACCATTACAACGTGTCGATTTTGCAATACGTATATTTACCATCATTCTCTCCTTTCTTGATGTTTTATCTAAATATACTATAACACGTTTATGATGATTTGTAAAGACTTATTTTTCAGAAAAGTCAGTAGAAATGCGATTTATCATATCTATAATACATTTTCTTTCTTTATTCATATCAGTACAACTATAGAGGGTATTTAAAAATTCTTCTATTTCTATACATACGAATTTTAATGATTTTATAACTCTACTCTCAGAGATATTACCTAATTGATATTCTTTCTTTAATGAAATATATTCGACATAAGATGGTAAAATATCTGATAATTCAAGTATAGTATTATTCATTTTTATCCTCCTTAAAAATAGGGGGAACATTTCTGCTCCCCCATAAAATTACATCTGCTCAATCTGTTTCTTCATCTGGTCTATCTTCTGGAGCATCTGCTGTTTGTCATCACCGCTATAATCTCTGCTATAACGACCACGACCATCACGTCCTCTACGCTCACTATATCTGCCATCACCATCTCCGTCACGACCTCTACGTGCATAGCTATTATCACGGCTCATGTTGTAAGACATGTTATCACCGTCATAAGAGTTACGGCGAGAATAATCATCATAAGAGTAGTCTTCCATAGCTTCTATAGTCTTAATATCCTTTATAATGTCAACTGCTTTATAAGCACCTTCAAGCTCAGTAGATGATATTTCACCCTTTCTGACTATATCATGTATCTCATCTTCAAGCAGTTCACAAAGGTCATATAATACCTGCATATCCGTTCTCCTTTCATGCCGTTCTATTAACTGTGATAGACGCATTACGCCGTACAGTGATTGACGGTGTGGGCGTAGTTGCTGGGTCATCTTCCGTACCGTCAAAATAAACCGCTGATATGGTTGCACAGCACCCACAAGGGATAGTCACCGTAGTCGTAGTATTTATGTGACCATATTCTTCTACTGCCTGTGGTGTATAGATTGCCACACTCTCAGGGATTACTGCCCCATTTATGGCTATACCTATTGCTATAGGTGTTACTGCGCCCGCTGTCGGTATCTGTATATTTGCCTGTACTGTCACGTCATATCGTGCAAATCTGTTAGGTGTGTTGCCTTTCAAGTTAAGAATCCCTACGGATAACGGTATTACATTACCCGTGTTGCAAGGGATAGAAACACTACTGAATGGTATTGTGCCGTTTAATGCAACTAACGCATCAGTAGGAGTTACATACTTTGCCATGCCAACACCCCCTTAGTTATAAAAACCCTGATTACAGTTACATTCATTTCTGTTGCACTGGAAAATCGGGGTACGTCCATAAACCGGAGTTGTGGGAACGGGACAGCTATTCAGTCTGTTGTACAACTGGTCAACTTCATTACTAAAGCCCTGTGCTATAAAGGCATTCTGAGCTACCTGTGAAGCTGCCAAATCTTTCATAGCTACCTGCTGACGAAGGTTTGCAATCTCATCATTCTTAGCATCAATCTTATCCTGGCAAAGCTGGTCCTTAATTGACTGAATACCACCATTGATAGTATTAAGAATAGCCTGTGTATTCTGTGTATCATTGGTACGAGTAGCACAAGCCTCTCTTGCAATATCTGAACCAAGATTAGCAATACCAAGTCTGTTCTCACAGCAACATTCTGCCTGCTGTGCCTGTACTCCATTAAATCCCTGGAGCATAGCTGTCTGTAATGCAAAGTTCTGGTTCATATTTGCCATCTGTCTTGTGTTGGCTCCCTGTTCTACACCAGCAAAACCATTGCAAAGTGCCATCTGAATATCTGAACCTGTGTTGCAAAGCTGTGTTGAAAGATTTGCTATACCATCACGTATACTGGTAACATTATCATTCAACATCTGATTCTGGAAACCATTAGAAGTAAGATTTGCCTGGTTCATCCAAGGATAAAGCATAGCCCCATCAGCGGCAAAGCCACCCATTCCACCATAGCCACCAAAACCATTACCCCAACCACCTGCGAACAGAAGAAGAAGCAGTATCCACCAACCGTCTCCACCGAAACCGTTGCCAAATCCACCTCCACCGTACATAGGTGATACGGGCATAACTAATCCATTACTACCGTTGTCTGTTAATGACATTTCTTTTACCTCCTATAATTATTTTAGGTTAGCGACTACTCTCTATAGCGAATAGCCGGTTATATATTAAAGTGTGGCCAACACTCTAACCTCTGAACATATGTTTCATTTTCATAGCCTGATTAACTTGCTGTTGCGTCACTTGTTTGGTGTTAAGAAGATGCTGTATAATATCATTTGGATTATCCATATTAAGATTATCTGGTATATTAAACCGCTGTCTTAAAAACTGCATTGGATTAGCTTTCATCTGCTGATACATATTCATTAAATCATTCATATCGCCTGCCATATCAATCGTCACCATCCTTTTCTCTCTTATTAAGTCTCTTCGGTTGTTTGAGTACATTTATCTCACCCCATATAGACTGCAATTCATTCCTCAAATCTTCTATATCATCATCGGTCATCTTGATTTCTTCTTTGAGCTTTTTAAGTTCGTCCATACGTTCTTTTGCAACTGGCACTTCTTGTTCTTCTTTTATCAGCTTATATTTATCGAATATTGGTTGGTCAAGCTGTGAGAATCCCATTGTCTTTGTATAAATATAAGGTGCGTTTTCATCTTTGAATGTAACACTATTGCCGGGCGCAACAGGATAATTTCTCGCTTCTAATTCTGATGATATAGGTATAAAACCATTTGTCTGTGTCTGTTGAGGTTGCTGAACTTGAGGTTGATAATAATTTGGATACATCTGATAAGGATTATAAAAATTTGGCATATCTATTCCTCCTTTGTGAAATAATAAATTGGTATTTCATCACCACTGTCCCACGTATCATAGTAATCACCATCAATTACTGTAACTACATGAGTACCAGTAGCTAATAAAAATTCGCCTTGTTGATTATCTTGACAAAATCGAATTATCGAATAGCAGTTCGGGCATGTATTAGGTATAACTTTACGATTATAACCTAAGTCATGTAGATAAGCTCCCCATACTGCATTAGAAGATGGCATATCGTACATTTCTCTACCTTGCTCCACTATCTCGTCATATACATATTCCCATGACTTATTAAGAAGTATTGATATTGCCCTTATTACACAATCTCCTACAAGATTGCCTGCTGGATTGGGATTGACCTGTACAAACATCTTTACTCACTGCCTTAAATATTTGATTATCTGTTATAACCCATAGCAATTTGTCTGTATCTTTAACTGGTATAGGTTCTACTTTTAGCTTTTTCATATATAAATTTTTGCATAATAAAAGCACCTCAACAATGAAGTTGAGGTGCTGATAAAGTGCAATTTACATATACTTTTCTATTTCCCTTGCTTCTAATTGTGTATCACAATCACAAGTGAAATCATTTATAATACAATAGTCTGGTTTTATTCTGTTTATTTCTGATTTTTGTATTACTTGCCATAATTCCCAAGATACTGGCCATCGTGAAAATCTACCTTCATCTTGCCATCGTTTTGCTTTATTCACACATTCCCAAAAATATTTTGTATCTACAACTTTAAAAGCAAATGGTTCTGCCCATTTCTTCATATAGTTTTTTGGAAAAGGTGGAGCACTCGCAAAAAATTCAATTCTGGTTGTTTTATAATTTACTATATAATTTATAGCGTATTCTGAAAATACAACATCACCAAATATATAGCATACAGGTTCATCAGTAGGATAAAATGCATCATACCAATAAGTTTTTGGATTGTATATATCAAATTTATTGGAATGATGAAGAACAGGTACACCAAAACCTTCAAGTCTTTTATAGTTACTGCTTATTGCTATATCTTCTACACCTGTTTGTCGTAAAAGCCTTATTGTTCTTTGTACTATAGTCTCACCTTTTACGCAAGATAAAAATTTAAGCTGTTTTGTATGATAATTACCACCGCACATGATTATATATTTCATCTTACTAATCTACCTTCCCAATATTCTAACAATCCTTGTTCTTCCCAATATATCGAAGTCACCCTGTTTTCAGTACGTTCATTATTCACAACACTACCACCTAAAAGATAATCTATATGATTCACAATATTGGGTGCGAGATTGAGAATATCCATGTCTGTATAATTATCTTCTAAGAATATCCTAAATAAACTATCATCATACTTTTTACGTCTTACCCACATTCTGTATTCCGGATTGTGGATAACATCTTTATAAAACCAATCAACAAATTCATGTGCTATCTTATTAGGTATTCTTATGCATGGAAATGAACACCATAATTCTCTGGGCTTTCTAATACCCGGTCCAAAGTTTCTTGTGTATGTACTGCAAAAACCACAAACAATACCTTCGTCATACTCTTCGGTCCTCTTTTTGAAAGTTGTTGAAAGAATTATATCATCTTGTAAATGCCATGTATCTTCTTTTAAATCTTCCAAACTTCTAATAAACGCAAAAAGATTGCCTAATTGTTCTGTATCTTGAAATATTTGTATATTTTCTCTTTCGATTCCTTGAGATATAAGATTTGGTATAAGATATTTGTCAACATACCATTGACGTTGATTACAGCTGTGGATTAAATATTTTGCCATAACTTAGAAAAGACTTTCTCCTGACCATTCTTTACAATAGTTTTAACTCGTCTGACTGATAGGTCAAATTCTTCTGCCAATGGTTCATAACATATGCCATCAATAAGACGCCGTTTGAGAATGGCTCTATCTCTTTCAGAATGAATATACTCGTCTATTATATTAGATACCTGTGTATTGGTATATTCAATCATGCTTTCTTTTTCTTCTTACGCCAATTTTTTATTCTGCCAGAGCCATGACACATATTGCATTGTATATAACCACTATCACCGCCGACTTTACGGCGTCTTGTTTTTATCGTCTGTCGTGCCATTGTATATATCTCCATCATTACCAACGTAATTATTTATACCGTCTGTATTTTCTTGTTCGACAGATATAGTTTCCCATTGACTTTCGTAATAAATCCATATACAGTTAGTACCTACTAAAAGGAAGATAAGAATGATTGCTAAAATCCATAATTTCTCTATAGTACGTTCCAATTTAGTAGTGATACTTTCATGTACTATATATGGTACATCTTTTTTATCCATATTATCACCTGTTGTTTGATATAATACTTTTATATAAGTGTATCATATATTATATCAATTAACAACTGGTAATGAAGCCCAGGTCTTTGGTCCTATAATACCGTCAGCAGTTAGATTGTGGTCTTTCTGCCACTGTTTAATTGCTTTTTCTGTATTTACACCAAATATACCGTCAGCAATACCACAAGAGTAACCATGTAAGTTGAGAAATATCTGCCAGCTTCTTACTACTTCGCTCTTACTTCCTCTCTTTAAAGTGGGACGTTCAATAGCAATATCTGTAACATCACTAATTACAACCTTTTCTTTATCCCACTTATCAAGCTCGTATTTATTGACGGTACTTATCAGAGTATTTACATAGGTACTTGATGTAGCATATCCATCTTTCTTAAGGAACTGAGCATACTCCAATGGAGTTTTAGCCTGCTTAAGGTTTGCGTATCTACTTGTATTTATGAAATCATAATATCCTCTTACGCCTTCTTCATCATTGGAATATGCTCTAAAGTTATCTTTTATTGTAGTAAGAGTGCCGACTTTATATTCTTCTTTGGTCTTCATGTTTATAGAAGCACCCTTCCAATTCTTTCCACACTTCAAGCCGAAATGGTTATGATAATCTCTCGCCAACACACTCGTTCCTGCCGCACCTTCGATTACTGCCTGTGCGATTGCTGTGGACACAATCTTGTAACCCCTTTTCTCTGCTTCGGCTTTCATGAGCGGTGCTATTCGCTCTATGAACGCCTTGGCTGTTGATGTTGTATACCCCATATTCTCACCGCCTTAGTATTTATATCTGACCTTTAAATCATTCTGAGTGATGACCTTATAAGCCTTGTAGTATTCAACCCATGACTTAGCCTGTGCCAAATCTCTTTCTGCCTGTGGAATAAGCGAATAGTAATACGGATTATACTGAGCCAGATACTTATAATTGGTAACTACTTCCTGCTTAATCCTCACTACTTCATCAAGATTATAGATAACGCCATCAAGATACTTCACGTAGTTTTCACTTCTCCATATCTCTGAATTATGGAACTCGTTGGCAAGTGCATCTTCACCTGCAACAAAGGTTTCCTCTTTGATGACCTTTTCGGGGTCGGTGACTTCCTGAGCAAATACAGGTACAGCCATAATCATTGATAATACAAAAGCTAATGTTACAATTCTTTTCATTTTGAAATCCTCCTTAATGTTTAACTGCGTTTACAATGCCTTCTACTAATATATCAATATCCTGCTCGGATATATTCAGACCTAATTCTTCAGCTTTACAGATTACAAAGCCCATGACGTATTTCTTCTTCTGTTCCCACTCTTCTGGAGTATAAATCTGTTCGGCACATCTTACTGCATACTCTATATACTCCTGCAATCTGCACCACTTTTCTTCTCCTATTTTCTGTCTTATGTAAGGAATTATCACGACAGTAATTGCCGTGGTTATAATTATGATTAAGCACTTCAATACTACGGTTGTTAATTCATTCATAATCATCATCCTTTCCAATTACTATTCCTAACAATAATCCAAATAATGTAAATCCCATTATGCCACCAAAGGCAAGTAAAACACTCATTTATACACCCCTTTTCAACTTGAATATTTTAATCAAAGCACAGCATAAAATCTCTCCACCAAAAACACCATAAAAACAGGTGGTCAAGGTATCATGTGAGATTCCTGATACTGTACTGATTATAAGTTCTACAATCGTATAGAGTAGAATCATCATTATGGAAAACACAACATATAATGTCAACGACCTTGGTATATCTTTTCTCATCGCCTATCATCCTCTCTTAGCTCATTAACCATATCCTGCAACCGTACAGTCAGCTTTTCAACGTCATATAGTCTTTCAATGACGTTATTGTGCTTATTAACATGCTCCGTCAGAGATACAATCTGCTGAGTAATTAAGGCAGTCTGCTTGTCATAGTTGGCGTTGACTTCCGCTATTTTCATTTCGATTGCGTGTTGCTCTTTTGTCCGTTGTACGTTGTCGTTTATCAGACAAGTAATCACAGCAACCGCACCGCCGATTAAAGCTGATATTATACTTTCCATTGGCTTTACTCCCCTTTAACCCGATATATCGATATATAACATTCCACTTCCAAATTGTAATGTCATGTAGAATTTACCATCTTTGCAATCCTTTCCAATGCGAAAAGCAAATCCCCAAAACAAATCATTATCAATGAAAGCTATGTTTATTTTTCCTATTGTTGTTCCCATGTTTTTTCCTTTTCGGGGTAAACTGCATGTTAGGGAACAGGACATTTCTGCCCCATTCCCACCATACAGCCAGATAATCAGAGCCAACCATCCATTACATCGCCCTGCCAAACGCTAATTTGCGAATACTGATTATCTGATATTAGACCCAACGTGGTACGCAACGGATAAGGATTTGCACCTTATATGATGATTTTAGCGACCATTAGCTGTATGGTATCATCTATCGTCCCTTTAGCGTCTACCTATTCTCGCCACCGTTTAAGCGTGTTGGGTTCATTCCTCTATCTTTTCATATGTCTTTTTGAAGATGTCGGGTTTGCAAGGATACTGCTCTCCATTCACCCCTGTAATAATATAATCACCAACATTTGCCTTCATATCACCTTCTAAGGTATGAATTGTCATTTCTTTATCAGTCTGATACGCTTCAATTATTACAGGCTTTTTTCTGTATTTCATTGATTATTCCTCTGTCTTATCAAACAAATCAACGCCTTCTATGATTGCTCTTGTTTCCAGTATATACAGATATCTTCCCATCACAGAAGCCTGTTCCTTTAACAACTCGATAGGGCATGTTGGTGTAAATTCAAGCTTTCCTGCATCATACTTAACCAACATCTTATGAAGTTTCTCATATCTGTCTTTTACTTCCCAATATTCAGTTTTCATTCTCTCTTTGTAATCCATTGATTATTCCCTTTCTATTCCCTGTGATTTGATAGGGTAACTTATTCTTCGGGTTCAGGATTCGGAATACCTTTATCGTTGAACTCAACATAGTTACCAACCACATTAAGATTGCTGTCCATAACTGCGATCTTGTACTTGTAAGTGTCGGCATCACCTCTCAGTGCGTTACACTGCTGATGCCATTTAGTGATTGCTCCGTTTAAATCGTAGCTGTCATTCCCGACCTTTGTGATAAGACCGTCGGGAAACTGCTCCTGTGTTGATTTTGTTACTGCTACCTGTAAAATTGCGTATGACATTGTTTTTCCTCCTTAATCAATATAATAATATGTTCCGTTTACTGTTTCTCCTTTTGCTGGGGTAAAATCATTAGGCTTTACAACAACAACGCCAGATTCAACATTTGCACCTCTGAAATATGGAAAACCCAATCTTCCAATTATGTTAATGAATACTATCTTTCGCTTAATAGAACCTGATATAATCAATGCTCCTGTGTTTTCGTCTGTTATACCGCCGAACGTATCAGATTTAATCAATCCATTTAAGGCACTCGCCACATCCCCACTCGTATAATCACTCGCATCATTGATAGTTTCGTCCTGTGCCTTTGCATTTTTCCATGTGATAAAAGCACCATTACGGATTGCATGACTGCCTACTGCATATCCACCAGATTTCTGTACGGTTGTACCGTTTTCTGTGGGTGCGATGGTGGAGTTGTCGCACTTAGTTTCTTCTACGCTTGCATGGTAGGGTACGTAGGTCGGGTCGCTTACGGTAGCTTTTCTTATCATGGGATAAAATTTCTTACCGTTCATATCCACGTTAGCGGTTCTTACCGTAATCTGAACATATATTTCCGTATCCTCTGATATCTCAAATAACGCTTCGCCGTCATAAAGTAGAGCTAATTCAGCATCCTGTTTACCAACTACTAATCTGTAAGTAGGCTGTGAACCACCAATACAACCACTAACTATATATTGACCTGCTGGGAGAACAAATCTATTTAATACAAGCGTAGACCAATCCGCATTACTTGTATTCGCAGTTGATATTGTTCCATCATCATTTACCGTAAATGCAATGTTATTGATAGTCTGACTTACAGCAGTAATCAACAGTAAATTCTTATTCTCAAATCCCAATGCATCAAATACTGCCCCACTCTCAACAAGGTCTGTACTCTGTGTGACTACTGAGGTGGAGTTTTTGGTGGAGGCTGTGCCTAACGATTCTTCTATGTTGTCTATATCATTTTCCAAGCCTAAAGTAACACTTTCAAGGTTTGATACTTTACTACCTAATATCCCGACTGCTGATGTTAAGCTACTTACACTACTGCGGGCAGTGGTGTCATAACAATTATAAGTATCTTCATCTTTTTTAAAACCCTTAAAATCTTTATCAGCCATTTATACTCTCCTTTCTTAAATATTTATGTATCCATTATTATCAGGTGTTAATTTATTTATTACATATGCTTCAATACCGCCTGCATCCCTAACAGCTAAATCGGGGTCATATACTGACTTTTTCATATCACCATCACCTGTACCGCCACCACCGCTTCCACCACCAAATGCGGCAGCTAATGCGATTACTTCTCCTTCTGTCATCTGTCTTGCCATACTATCACTCCTTCCATACCCACTCATGGGAACTATTAAGTGATGCTATATCAAATGCGGCAGTACGGACGATAGAACCACTGTCTATATCAACTTCATCATCCATACCTACTACATCAGCACCTGTGATAGAATTAGTGACCTCTGATTTGGTATCAGCAAAGAGTGAAACCATTAAGGCTTTATCATCTCCTGTTCCACCAAATGTACTTACGAGTTTAATCATTTTGATACCCTCCTCTACTCTTTTATTTTAACATTTTTAGCACTGGATTACAATGTTTATATTTCATCCTATGTTGTTGCTTCTGTTAAATCAATATAACCATCTGAATCTATTATTAAACTATCTTGTTTTCCATTTACTGCTAATTCAAGTTCATTTATCAAATTAGCTATTTTATCAACAGATTCTAAATCTGATAATTTTGATTTTTGAGTACCTGTAATTGATGTTACAGCACTTGAATCTGTAAATATATTACCTCTTTCAGCGTATATTACAGCATCAACATAGCTATACTGATTTATACAATATACATATATACTTGTAACACCATTGTTATATACTGTTATAATATCGGCATGAGTAGTGTTTACACTACCACCAACATCATCATTAGAAACAATACCATGCATTATTATATTATGACCAGTAGAACCAGTAGCTCTTAAATCAATCAGTATATCAAAATTCTTTTTAAACGAATTACCAAAAAATCCACTGGTACCTTTTATAGTAATTGGTTTAAGCCAATAACTATATTGATTATCAGTATACTCAAATATTTTAAAATACCTACGTGTTTCGCTTTCGTTTTTATAAAATATATGAGTTCCACTACCACCAGTCATTGATGCTTCATATATACCTTGTTCCATATGATTAAGTCTTGATGCTTCTACTGGTGTACTTGTATTCGGCCAATCAACCCAGGTTTGTTTCTCGTATGCCATAACTATTCTCCTTTCAATAATCTTATTTCACTTTTAAGACTATCTATTTCTGCTTTAAGTTCCTTAACATAGTTAATTAAATGAGGTATATATTCCTCATATCTTATTGCTCTTTGACCTTCAACATTAAGATTGCCTTGCAAGTATTCAAGTTCGGAATCAGTTTCTCCTAAAGAATCTAAGACTTCTCTTGTTTCCTGTGCTATCATTCCATAATGTTTGCCATCACGATATTTAAACTTAAACTTTTTAGGTTGTGTTTTATCTATCAATTCTTTTGATAACTTTACATCCAGATTTTCTATATCCTCTTTGATACGTTTATCTGAACCTGATATCCAACTTACACTTTCTGAACCAAAATTCATATTTCTGGTTATATCACATATCAAAGCATTTATACTCATGTGATAACCATCTGTGTTATTATCAAAAGTTAAATTATTTAATGTTAAATCGGCATAGTTAGTAGTGCCATGCAAATTATCTCTTGATGAAAATTCTAAATGACTTAAAGTAAATTCAGAATTATCAACTGTACTATTTCCAACAAAAGCTAATGAATTTGGTGTTAATTCCGAAGCAGAATCAACATTATTATTTCTTTCATTTAACTCTAAATGATTTAAGGTTAATTCTGAATAATTACTCACATTATCATCAAATTTTAATTCATCTAAGGATAATGTTGTTGTATTAATTCCATCATTAAAATATGCACTATCCTTACTATACGATGTAACATTATTTGAATCTTGTATTTCTAAACCTGTTGGTGATATATCTGTGATTGTTGAATCATCTGAAAAACGAAAACTATTATGATATTCGTCATATAACCAATCACCTATGGTTAAATCTGTAAGATTAGCGATTCCATTAAATTTACCTCTTAAAGTGCCGACTATTTCAGTCTGTGTAATTTTACTTACAGTATACGTATCATCAACATATACATTCAATGTTGCCGCCATCTTTTGAGGAGACCAATAAGTAGAATCATACCTTATATAGACAGAAATTCTGTATCTTTCTCCTGAATTTTTACCCCACATATGGTTTATAACAGTATTAAATTTACCATCATGGTCAGGGTCCTCTACCCATACCCATACACCTTCTTGTTTAACTCTTTTAACTGCGGAACCAACTTCTGTAAGATAAATTGTTTCTAATGTTGACCATGCTTCATCTGCGGCTCTACGCTGTAATTGTAACCGACAAATATAAGGTAAATCAGAATTATCAGAAGAAAAGTCATATGATATAGTACCATCATCTTCCCATCCTTCTGCATAGGGAATAAAGTTATAATATTTAGTGAAGTTCTTACTATATTCCGTATCTATTTCACATATGATTATATCAGTTGGTATTTTTATATAAGGTTCATCTTCACTTGAATCAATTTCCATGATACCAAAATTACCACCTGTTGCATTTATACGTGAAGTTGTTATACCATTACGGTCTATATTTGTTATAAAAGAATAACTGGTTAATGCAAAATTATAAACTGAGGTACTACTGCGTGGTGCACCTAATACAATCTTATAAAATTGTGTGTTTGCATATAAAGTCGGTAAATCAAATACAACATTCAAGAAATTCAAACCTTCTTTAAGTTCAAGTTCATCTAATATTGCATACGTTTCACCGCCATCTACGGTTTTATAAATTTGACATATACCATCATAATTTGATACTGATACTATATTTGATACATCTATGCTTAAAGCACATAAACCATTTACTCTATATGTTTCAGTATGTGCGGGCTCAACTATATTACCATCAAATACTATATAGCCTAATTGCTGACAAAAATCTTTATTGGTAATAGTTCCTGTAAGATTATATTCAGTATAATCCATATCATAATCATCAACATAATCAAAGAAATCAGAGGCGTTATATATAAAATCAAAATAAATTGTTCTACCACCATAAGTGGCATTACCGTCAGGTGAGATAGTAATAGTTCGTGTAGTCCACGGTGTACTTGCGCCAATATTATAACTTTTTCGTGTGTAACTACCTGAAAAAGTATGCTCTGATATAATAACAACACCATCTTTATATAGTGAATTTGTGCCTTTCATCATCACTATATATGTAGGATAAGTAAATCCAGATACATCTATTTCATATACATCTCTACTTGATAATTGCGGGTCATGTGTTGTACCAGAATACATTGTAAATGTCGCACTTGTAAATATATTTATTGGTTGTGTAAATAAATCATTTATATACTGGTCTGCTGTATGAGTAGCTGTACCTTTAGACTTAAATACTTTTGAGGAGTTTTCATTAACGATATAAATATCTAATTCACTACCTGGAAAGAATGATGAACCAATAGCAGTTCCTTCAGTAGGACATACTACTATCTTACCAAGTTCATCATTAACACCACCAATCATCAAAGAACCACCACGTATTCTATCAGCAACTAATGAACCCGCTATAATCCAATCTGCACTAATGCCAATTGCATTAAGAACATTAACAACTAATCTACCAGTAGTTGCATTATAACCGTTTGTCCATGTTGTACCTCCATCAAGGGACACATATAAACCATCACCACCAGATTTGAATACTGTGGCGCCTATTTCAAACACACATTGACCTTGTGCATTTTTAATAATAGGTCTGTTTGAAAGATAATATATTCTGCCACCTGTTTCTGCTTCTTCATAATTCTGATAACCACCCATTGCATTAACAGCAAGGTCATTCATGATATTGACTGCAACATCATATTCAGATATTAAATGCCTTGCTTCTTCTCTTGCTTTATATATAGCTTCTCTTATTTTATCTTCCGTATTAGGTTTAAATATTGGTAAATATTCATCACCTTTAGTTTCTATACGGTCTGTTAATGCTTGCTCACCAGATAAAATTCTATGAAAAATATAGGTAGATTTCATAGTATTGCCTACCTGAATGTTTATATAATCTCCACATTCAAGATAAGGTAAACCTATCATATCAAATTTAAGAGGTATATATGATATGCCTTGTATTGCTTCATACAAATTTTCTGCTATTGCATCTAATTTAGATTGTTCCAGATTGTAAACAAAAGGGTTACCATTAACTGTGAATATATTAAGCGGTGCATTTTCACCTGCATAAGCTATTTGCTGATTATTCTTATCAATAATTTGGATACCATCAATAGGAGTTGTTGTGTATTTTTCAATATTCAAAGACCCCATTTTATAACTTGTTGAAAGAATATTTTCCTGTACAGACATACCACCTGGATATAATCCACTACTTGGATATAATGTCGCACTCGGATAATAACTATTTTTCTTTAGTTGTAAAAAATAGCATGTTATGCCACGCATCTGAGCATATCTACCATTTAATTGACATATCCATCTAAGCACATCACCAGCATACACATGTTCATCATCTATATTTTTTGGAAAATAAATGGAATCGCTTGGCATACTATAATCTGCAAACTGTATATTTACGTTATATTTAGTTCTTACTCTATTATTTATTTCTGTAAATAAAGAACCTTTAATTGCTGTTAAAGGTAAACATTGTTCATAACCTGAAGTAAATGGTAATGTATCATACCATGATGTAACATCAAGTTTATTTATGTAATACATTAAATCATAAGCAACAACATCCATACTTGCTTGCATGGGTGTAGTATTTTTTATACTGTCAATTATGCCATGAAATATATTTATGTATTCATAACTTTCTTCATCTACTTCCACACCTAAAAATACCATTATATATCCATCTTCAAATTGAGATATATCTGTATTTTTAGCTCTAAATTTAAGTACAGACGCATTACATCCTGTAAATGTAAGACTATTGGTCGGCTCTAATATCTGCTCAAAAGAAAATGTATTGCCAACTATATCATTCATAGATAAGTATGTGGTGATATAATTATTTTTATCCCTCATGACAATATTTATATTTTTTGTTGAGCCAAAATTTCTATATGCTTGTTTTACCTGCTCATTTACATTTATCATATAATCACCTCTATAATGATTATAACATTAGTAGCCAATAAATGCTATTCTTATAGGTTCATAGTATATTATATTTGTGTCTGGTGTAATTCGTTTTATCTTAAACTGTGGGTCTGGTATATAACAGTCTTGTGTTATATAATCATCATATTCTGGTATATATGCTGTTACACTTGCTTTTCTTTCCTTCGGCTCTGAAAAATTAGAACGTATGCTACCCCAAAATTCTGCCACATCTGCATTAGTAAGATTTTCTCTTGTTTCAAATTCAATCTTAATAGGCACATGTTCAAGTGCATTTCTTATTAACACACCGTTAGCATTTCTAAAACTATCCATATCCTGAATATTGGCGGTAGCATTATAAGATTTATAATTTATATAGTATGTACCATCTATATCATAATTGCCAACTGTTAATAATATTCCATTAAAAGCCATATCTTTTTCTCCTTAATAAGCAAACGCACTATAACCTGTTGATTTTCTTCTGATATTATCCTGATTTATAACACTATTATAAATCTGTCTTTCAGATATACCAAATTCTTTTTGGAGCAACTGTCTGAGTAAATCATTCTGCTCCTGTAATAATCTAAGCTCCTGCTCATTACCACCTCTATTAGCCATATTAAATGCTTGTACCATTGTGTCAAGTGGAGCTTCTATATTTGTACCTCGTTTCTGGTCACCAAGTACAGCTAAGAACTCTTTGTTAGGCGGTATTACGGCACCCTGTGCAAGTCGAGGTATAGATATTCTCGGTATCTTAGGTATACTTAAACTGAACTCACTTGGTAAATCAAATTTTTCTGCAAGTGCATCAGGTATATCAAACTCAAAATCATTAAGTTTACTACCTAAACCATTAAATCCATCTATAATACCATTGACCATCTTTTCAAAAAATCCGATAATCGAGTTTATAGGTGATTTTATACCGTCTTTTATACCTTCAATAGCTTTTATGACTGAATTTTTTATACTTGTAAACTTAGAATCCATATCAGTCTTAAAATCATTTACTTTCTGTTTTATGTCATTAAATTTATTAACCCAATCAGTTTTAAAATCATTCACCTTTTGCTTTAAATTGTTGAAATGTTCTATGACCTTATCTTTAAGTTCTTTTATTTTATTGGATATATCTTCTTTTTTCTGTTTAACATCATCCGCAAACTCTTTGAATTTGGCTTTTATATCTTTTATCTTCTCGTCAATCTTCTCCTTTAATTTCTGGAATAATTCGATTACATCATCTTTAAGATTGGTTACAAATTCAACTACTTTACCTATACTATCATTAAATATACGCTTGATTTCTTCCCACATATCAACTACAATAGGGTCACCAACAAGCTCATATTTTATCTTATAGAACGGTGCAAGTATAAGATTGATTAAACCTTCGCATAATCCTACAATGAAGTCAATAGCGCCAGAGAATATGGATTTTATTGCCTCCCACATCTGGTCTATGCCTTGCTTCATCTGTTCAGTATCACCAGTTATAGCTCCTACAAAGAGATTGTATATACCTTTTATGTTTTCAATAATAGAAGTTACAATTTGAATAACGCCTGATAGCATTGTAGTAAAGCTACTAAACGCACCAAGTAAATACGTACCTAAACCTTTAGCAGTATTGCTAAGTGCTTCAAACACTAAATCCCATATTTGTCTTAATAATTTCATCTTATCAGTAGTGAGACCAAGTGATGTTAATAACTTATCAAAACTGTCCTTAAGTTTTTGTATTTTCTCGCTTAATTTAAACTTCTCTGCTACTTTGGCAAGTGTATCTGATACGTCTTTAGCTACAGATTTTATTTTAGCAATAGTTCCTTCTAAACCGCCATAGGCGGCTACACAACTTGCAATAGCTACAGCCAAGGCTGCTATTACGGCAGCTACAGGACCGATTACTCCTGCGGCCACACTAATACCACTGACAAACTTACCAAAAGCACCTGCGGCTAAGGCTACGTTAGCGGCAAATCTTGCCACATCTATTGCAAGTTTACCACCTAAGAATATGGCGGCGATTACATCAAGATGTTCAGAAGCTTTCTCTAAAGCATCCAAAATTTGGTCTTTATGCTCTATTACATACGATATAGCTTTCCATGTCCATTCAGCTATATTCTTTATAATTCTCCATACTTGCTCTAAATCATCTGCTAAATCTTCTGGTTTAAGACCGTCTAAGAAATCAGCTACATCTTGACACCATTGTGTAAAATCATCACTATTAAGCCAATTAGAAAGATAACCTAACATTCTTTCCATAAATATAAGCAAACCTTCACCTATATTTATACCAAATCTGCCAATAGCGTCCCATATCTTATTAAGGTCTTCGATTATCTTCTCTTTATCAAGATTATCATTGAAATCGGCAAGTATTTGGAAGAATCTTGCAACACCAGAATTTTCTCCATCAAATGTCCATGTTAATATAGGCTTTAATGCTCTATCCCAGAACTGATAAAGAATTTCCATAACCATTTCTGTTATAGGTACGAGAGATTCTAACCAATGAACAAAAGCTGTCATGGCAGGTGTTATGTTTATATTCGCTGTCCAATTTCTTATATCGAGAGTAATTTTTCTAACACCAGTTAATATAGCATCTACTATACTAAGTATAGCTGTCCAAAATCTTATACCATTACTTTCAGTCTGACCATCTTCAACAAAGTTCCATGCTTCTCTTATCTTATCGGCTATATTGGCGATAATATTACCTACATCACCTACTATAAGGAAGAACATTTCTGATATATGCTCTCCCATTTTATCCCATACTGTTAAGAAATCTCGTCCTATATCATACAGTAAATCTTTAACAGAATTAAAAGCTCTTTTCCATGCTTCTACTACATAATCACCAACTTTTGCCCAAGCATCTTTTATAGGTTTTATAATTCTGTCCCAAAGGTCTTTTAACTGCTGTGCAAGATTCTTTATCCAATCAGGTACATCTACTTTTTCAAACTGAGCTAATGGTGTATCTCCACCACCGCCACCTCCACCGTTATTTGAAGTGAGATTATTCAACTCATCAAAACCTTGCAACTGTTTATTAAGCTCTTTGGCAGCCCCAGCCGCTTTGCCTATAGTCTGAGCTACCTTATTAGCTTTGTACACAAAATTACGTCCTGTGAAAGCGGCAAAAAACATTCCTATATATGTAATAGCTTGTGCAAGTAGGTCTATCAATCTAACTAAAGCAGGTGCAATAGCTGAAAGTATGGGTTCAAATGCTGTAGCAAGACTTCCTTTTAAAGCATAAAGAGAAGATTTAAGACTTGCCAACATAGCATTTACCTCTGGTATCTGTTCAGCCATAGCAGAGAAAGCCTCTTTTATATAACCTCTCAATCTTCTAAAGAGTGCAAAAAGAGAACGTATACCAAGAGAATATCTTACAATATCCTTTAACATCTGCTTAAAAGATTTGCTATGCTCATTAGCGGTACCAGTAATATGCTTTCTCCACTGTTTTAATACGCCAAGAACTTTCTTAGCAGTATTCCATACTCGCATATAGAAATTAGCAATTTTTCTGGCACCCCGTGCTATATCAAGGCCTATCGTATATATATTACCAAGAACTCTTGAAGCTGCCCAAACAGCGTTACGCCACTGATTAAAACTGGTTTTTGTCTTATCCGCTTGTTTCTTTAATTCATCTGTTTTCTGAGCGGCCACTATAAGCTCATTTACAAGACGTTTTACATATTCCTGAGCTTTATTATAACTATCATAGTCATATGTGTACCGTTCTGGTTCGGTTGACTTCTTTGCATCAACTTCATTTTTAGCTCTACCAGCCGCCTCTAACGCTTTTTCAAGTTCTTTCTCCAATTGCTCTACACTACGAATATCACCTTTAGTTAATTCATATATCTGTTTTAAAATAGGTATATTAGCCTTACCAAGAGAGTTCATGGCTTTTTGAGTATTAGCTCTCTGGTTTTCAATCATATGTATTTGAGATTCTAATTGCTCAATAGACCTTAATATAGCGGCTCTTGATTCCTCATTACGACCAGGTTGATTCCTAAAATCCCTGGCTTGAGAGGCTTCTGCTTGTAATTTTGCAATACGCTGATTATATTCCTCTATCTTTTCAACATACTTTGCATAGTTCTGTATTTTTTGGTCAACATTTTTGCCAGTTAATTGCTCTTTAAGAGGTTGTACTTGCTCTGCTTTAGCAAGTTTATCCTCATATTGAGCAACCTTTTCATTCATATTAGTCCAAGTTTTTGTTAATACATCAAGACCAGCTTTCCATTTAGTATATTCCTCAGTCTGCTGTTTACTTTCAGCTAAATTTCTTTGGGCAGCATTACCAACTGATATAATTTCATCATGTATTTTAACAATATTAGCATAAGCCTGGTATAATTTAGTATTTACGTCATTGGGTAAAAAACCAGTTTTGCTCATATAATCCTGCATACTTTTAAATGTATCAAGATAATTCTGTATCTGACTTTGCCAACCACTATCGCCTTTAGCAACACCTTTTTCTAAATCTTTAAATGCTAAGCTAACACTTTTGTCAAGATTACGAAAAGCCTTTTCCATAGCGGATTTTGAATTATCTGCCATTTCTTGCAAATGTTTTTTATAATCCTTATCCTCAAGTTCGGGTACAATTTTTATGATTATATCTCTTAATCCGTCAGTCATTATTCCATACCTCCGTTATTCCAAAGGTTCTTTACGTACTCGTCAAGGTCAAGTTGCTCTTTCGACTTCTTCTTCCAGTTAAAGTATTGTGGATTGTCTCTTTTAAACTCTCTTTCCCATTTTTCAAGTTCTTTACCTTTATTCAGCTTATATCTTATACTAACCACTGTAGATAAAACACTCTCTCCAACTGACATATAATAACCCATAAATGTCCACCAATGAAGATATAGTAAAGCTCTAACTTCTCCATGAGCCACATTATTTATAGCTGGTATTATAATATTTGAATCATTTTCCCAATCTATAATTTTTTCATTTGCACTTGCACCGACTGAATCTTCTTGACCGCAATTAAAGAATTTACACATTTCGGAGATAAGCTGTTTAAGTGTTTCTTCATCACGAGGTATATCTTCCAAATCTGTAAACTCGTTATAGAATATTAAAAGAGAAGCGAGGACTTGTTCGTCCTCGCTTAACTCTGTATCAGATAATGCACTAAAGCAATCTAATATAACTCTATAATCACCATTGTTTGTTATCTGATATTGCCTATCTTCTATTTGTATGGAAGTTGGCAAATCGTACATTTACTACCTCTTTCTTGACTTGGTGTACTTGGCTGTATGCTTCTTCATCCTATCCTTCATCTTACTAAACTCTCTATCGAGATTGTTTTCATACAGTTTGGCAAGTGCTTCTATAATATGTTCATATCTGAACACACCATCTATCGGGTCATACATTGAACCCTCAGAAGCACAAACCTCAGATACATTGGACTGGAATATGAAGTCTATATACTCCCGCATTTCCTGGTCAATCTCTTTGAGTTTTTTAGCTGTGGATGACAGTATTTCAGCATCACCGTCAGCATCTTCTTCCATATCTGCAAGAGTAACTACTTTTTCCTGAGACTTAATTAGCTTAGGATATACTTCATCTAACCTCGCTAAAAGGCCCATATCTGAAACATTAAGCTCTAATATTTTTGAATTGTCACCATTGATACGGAATTTCTGCTTTTTTATAGCTGACAAGTCTATATCAATAATATCATCTGCTACTTTGGTGTTCACTTCATTTACTGCCATACAACTATCATCCTCCTTCAATTAAACTGTAACATCAGGTGTAAACTCAAAATCATCAGTCAACTTATTAACCTTACCAGTTACACTATTGTTGGAGAAGTAAACTGTGATAGGGAAATTAACCTTTGTATCACCACCGAGTGAATCGTAAGTGATAGTACATCCCGTGTGCTTCTCTGCCTCATAACCATTGGTAGAATTACCAATATAAGCGGTTATAATGTACATGGTAAACTGATTGAGTTCTGATACTGCGTTTCTGCGCCTTATGTCGTTCAGCAAAGCACCAAGTTTTGAACCGCCTAAGATTAAGAACGGATCAAATGCCTGCTGAGGCTGGGTCTTCTCAAGGTCAGTGTAGTTAAATCCTCTGATATCCGTAGTAGTTGAAATATCAGCATTATATTCAATGCTTGAATCCTCAGTACGGGTACCAAGAATCTCACGAACCTGTGATGAACCTTCTGTCCACTCCGCAACAGTAATGAGTAACTTACGCTCGGCTCTCTGACCAGCGGCTAAATTAAACTGTGTTGCTGCCATTGTTTATTCCTCCTATGAGTTCCATAAAACTTTGTTTGTGTCAAGGTATTTGATACGAACACCAAGACTGTATTGAGCTAAGGCGGGTTGCATATCACTCTCTGTCTGCTGAGTGCTAACACTCGGAACATTGGTAAGAGTTTCTATGCTATCTATAATATAGCCATCCCCAAAATTAGGAAAGACTTTATTATCATTCTGCTGTTCTATCCATTCGGATATTGCGATTACGTCTATGTATTCATCAAGGTTTTCATCTGATAATCCTTCAACCATAGGATTATAAGCAACTGATTTATAGACTATCATAGTAAAAGTATATATCTGCTCTTTGGAACCATCTATATACTCTTTTGTTGTTTCCATACTATCAGCAAATCTTATAAATAACTGATTACTATCCTCTTTTTGAGCAAAGTTAAAGAATAATGGATTATTTGCTATTATTGGGCAAGTCATTAGGTATTCAATTACAGCTTGATTTTTCTCTACAACACTCATTTTGTAAGAATATCCTCTACTCGGTCATAGAATATTTCACCCTCATAATCTAACATAGCTTTATCCCAATGGTCTGTTCTTAAATCATCATGCTTATAATCTTCATTATAATATTGGATTTGTGCTATATCAACGCCATGAGCTTCTCTATTCCATGATACTCTTATTCTATTACCTTCCACATATGCATTACCGCTACCTGCAAGAATACCTGTTTTCCAAGGTACATATTTTGTACACATCTGTATAAATACTTCGCCAATCTCTAAACCTTTAGCGCGAAACTCCTGCAATATTGCATCATCTGTACCTTTAGTGATTGCGTTGATACGGCTATTCAAATTAGGAACTGAAACTCTAACTGACATTTACGTACCCTTTACATAGTAATGTTCATTACCTCTACCACCACCAACATTGATAGCTACACGATTTATAACCATACAACCTTGTAATGCTTTGTATTTGGTTACTAAATCTGATGAACGGTGACCTGTTGTATACTCATCAACTATATCATCTACTTCACCATTTATTATAACATCATTTTCACCTAACGTAAAGTAGTTGTCCATTTCATCATTGGGTAACTGATTCCATAGATATTTCTCCATAAAATCTTCTCGAACAGGTATTCGACAAATTATATCTTTTGTCTCTAAGATAGTATTACCCACACTTACTTTTTCACCCACATATTTCCAAAAACTATCAGTAACCACATGCCTATGCCAAGTGATTACTTTAGTTTGCGGGTCTATATATTTATTGTAAACTGTGAGCGTTCTATCCCACCAAGATGGATAATGATTCATATTAACCTCACTCGTTAGGATATATTCCTCTGTAAAGCAGTTTACGACCTAAATCATTTACAATACTACCAAGGTATCTGTCGATAATTTCTTTCTTTGGTTTTGTACCACTTGCAAATGCAAGAAGCTCGGCTGAGCTGAGAACATTATAAGATGTTGATACACCATCATTCATTTCCTGAGTTATACCAGCATCTTTCTGCCAGCCTATACCAAAATTACCACCGCTACTTGCGGCCAATAAATCATATTCAAGCTGTTTCACTCTTATAAGCTGGTACACACATCTTTTCAATTCTTCTGTCCCTAATACTGCTGACCATTCAGGTCTTTTAAGACGATTGAATGTATACCAATTTACTGTTGATTCAGCATCATACTCTAAATCATTGAAGGAGGTTTCGTCTAACTGTCCTCCATATGCCTGATATTCTTCGTATGTAAGGTACATGACAAAACCTCCTTCTATGTTTATAGGCTATCAGCCAAGAGACAGAAGTCTTGCAATAGGTATAGCCTTGTGAGGAATATACAGCTTACCACTACCACCGGTATTAACAAGCTCCCAGTTTACGCCAAGACCAAGTTCTGTGTTGGTAGGTGAAAGCGTTGACATACTCTCCATTGTGAAGCTAATTCCATAAGGTGCCCAACATTTTCTCTGACGAGAAATAAGTGTGTCCTCACCACCATTCTGATAAGGATTACGATCCATTTCGTAAGGAACTTTAGCGCCACAGTTCGTGTACTCGATTGCACCCTGTCCAAATACATAAGTTGTATACTTAGGTGTTACAACAGGTGCGGTAGCAGTTACAGCAGTGATTGTTCCACCTACTGACGAAGAACCAGAAGCAGGCTCTGCATTAACAGCAGGCTTACCAACACCATACTGTCCTGACTTCTCTGTAAGAGTAAGTACAGCACCATCACGTGATACGGTATACTTAGTGCTTGAACCAAGGGCAGAAGCAAGTCCAGTAGCGACTGCGGTAGCAGTCTCAGTAGAAGCAACCGTAAAGGATGCATCATCTACTGTGTACTTCTCACCAGTAGCAGGTGAACCACCGATTGTAATTGTATAAACACCAGCAGTTGTGCCAATGTTCTCAACAGGCATATCATCATCTATAATAACCATTCTGCCGTTAAGCGTTGCGATTGAGAGATCCCTCTCCATGCCGTTTGCATCATTGTACTTAAGGTATACAAGAACCTTCATATTCTCAAGGTTTGTAGCAACCTTTGAGTGCATAAGAGCCAGACTAAACTTACCCTTATGGTCACCACATGCCTTCTGAATACCAGTATTAAGAGTTGTAGCATCCATAAGACCAGTCTTACCTTCACTATTCGTAAGAGTTGAAATGTCATAGGTATGCTTATCTACAAACTCAGCACCAGCATCATCTACCATAGCGAACACACCCTCAAGTATAGCAATAAGGGTCTTCTGGTCCTGCTCTGTCCAGTATTCAGAAACCTGCTGTGCTACGTTCTCCATGAAATCAACACCACCGGTAATATCATAAGAGAAGTCCTTTTCTGTCCATGCTTTAGCACGACCTGCAACAACTCTTGAATGGCTGTAAGTCTTTGTTGAAGTAGCCGTAATGTTTGTAACACCATCATAGTTAAGTGGATCTCCGCCAATCAGTCCCTTAAGGGGAGTTGTAAGATAGTTACCACCAACCTGGTCTGACATTGACTGTGCAAGTTCAGGCCTTGCTACAATAGCGCCAGACTGAATAAGCTGGTTAAGATGTACGTTAGGAATACGGTCTACGTACTTCTGGAATACTTCTCCATTAAACAACTTGGAATCAAAATATTCTCCCATTATAATATCCTCCTGTTATAACTTACCCGAAGTTTATTATCATGCTCGGGTTATCATTTTTTGCTTTCATAAGTTCTGACAGGGACTGCTTATGGCCATTTGCTCCCGCATTATTCGGGTCTGTAGTATTACTTGCGAACTTAGGCAAATTATCATTCGGCTTAGGTTCCTCTTTGACTACAAAAGCATCACTATTGTCCTTAGCATACTCTGCCATGTAATCTTTTGCTCCCATTATATTGCCGTTTTCCATTGGCAAATTCTTTGCAAGCATAGAATTGATGAAATCCCTTCTTGCGGCGTTACTTGAAAATGACTGCTCACCAGCAAATTCTTTTACAGCAAACTCATATGCCTGTTTCTGCAACTTAGAATTATATTCCTTTGTTGCCTTATCATAATCTTTTCTTAATTTTTCAAGCTCACCAGATAGATTCTCTATCTGTGTAGAATCTGTACCCGCCTTGTCCAGTTTCTCCTGAAGTGCTTTCAAGTCTGTGTTTCTCGTATCAATAGTGGCATTTAAATCCGCTATAAGAGTTTCTTTGCCATTTAGGTCATCTTCGTACTTCTTCTTAGCCACATATTCGCCTTTTGACAAATCTGCCAACTTTATTCCGCTTGCTTTAGCGGCCGAAGCGAACTGCTCATAAGTCAAAGTACCAGTTTCGTTGCCCTCAAAAAGTGCTTTCAAAAAATCCATATTCAATTCCTCCTACATTCTGAATGATTTTTGATTAAATGTGGAGCCTCTCTCCACTGGAACGACATTTTTTTAAATGTTCTTATGCTGAACGATATGTTGAAGAGGTAATCCCTCTACACATTTAATATACTACAACATAAAGGAAAATGCAAACATTTATTCGTTATTTTTAGACTTTATTGCCTGTGCTGTCTGTTTAGCAGTTCCCTCTTGTTTTAATTGAGCGTTCTTTGTAGCTGGGTCTTTTTCTAATCCTTTAAAAGACTGCTGTTGTGCTACCTGACCTAATTGTGACTGTGCCATCATATTAGTCTCAATCGCACGTTTGTTCTCCTCGTCAATCTTCTGTAATGCTGCCTTAGCCTGATTTTCAGTCTCACCAAAGTACCACATTCTTACCTCAAGTTTAGAGGCAAGACCCGCATCTATAAGTGATAACCTCTTGGTAAGCTCTGATTCTGCATCTACCAGAATACTATCATCCCACTCAAACGAAACTTCATATTTACCTTCGGTAGTTACGCTATATAATGTTGCATACACATCCATTACATAAATAACATCCCTAAGAGCATCTTCAAGGGCTTCCTGTATGTCAGCATTGGTTGAATAACTCCTCTGCTTTAATATCTTCATTTCTGTAGCTGTCTTAGCCTCGGTAGCTACAAACTGAGGGTCACCTGAGATTGTTCCTCTTGAAAGACCTATTGCATCTTCTATCCTCATAAGAATCGTATTAAGACCATTTATTATAGCTGTGTCTCTTAACTCTGGCGCAAATACATTATAAGTATCTTCTGCATTAAGGTCTACTTTTCTGAACAGTCTTTCCTGCATTATTGGTAATCGAGTAACATCATTACCATTAGCATCAGTAATAAGTTTAAGAGCGTCTCGGTCAACATCAATAGCTAATTCACCACCTTCATATTCCCATAACAGACGAGAATATTGATAGTCGGCGTCTTTTATAAGATTGACTACTCTACTATATGCACTAACACCTAAAGGACTATGAGTGTCGATTGTATTAGCTTCGGGCATCTTAAAGTATGCAAAAAGAAGTCTATCAACACCTTCAATAGTCACAGTAGGTTGTAAATCTGCCCATTCTGGTACACTTGAAAGCGGTACTTCTTGTCCTAAATCAACTTCTAATCTATTAGGGCTTGTAAGCTCTATTGTCCTATTCTTTTTATAAGCATAATTGCTTACTGTTACAGTTCTGCCTTCAAGTTTATGATATTCAAGTCTGCTATAAACGTATTCTTTATCCAATCTTCTCTGAATAAATGCAGCCTCAATAATCTTGCCATTTGCGTCAAAAGAAAGAGGATAAAAGTTATCTGCCTGTATAAAATCAAATTCTATATCAGCTTTATATTTATTCTTTGTCTCAGCGTCTAAATTATTGTCAAAATGAAGTTTTTTATTGCGTATTGTAGTATTTATCGACTTTGATTTTAAATCGTCATTTTGAGCTGTCTCTGTGCGTGTAGAAGCATCATTAAAATCGTCATGTAGCATGATATACGGCTTAATTACCAGACCACCCTTAGCAATACCATATTCAAGCTGTCTCCTTATATGTTTTTTGAGCTTTTTATATTGCTCGTTGAGGAACTCTGCTCTATCTGTATTGCCGATAGGTACATCTTCTTTGATTGTTGTTTCACCAACACCCATTGAAATCTGACCTGTTGTCTCATCAATAGAAGGCGGCTGATAATCAGGATTTTCTTTTTCAACTTCTTTGACAGGTGTGGTAATCTCTGATTCCATTTCAAGAGTTGCAAGTCTTGCCTTTTCACTTGCTATAAGAGAAGGTAATCCTAAAGAAACAACTCTTGTAGGGTTATCTTTTGTAGCTTCTTTCAGCCAAGGTGGATTATCTTCATACATATTACTCCACAATGTTATAGCATCTGCCATCTTTGATGATAGCGTAGGTGCAACTTTTATTGCTCTTTCAATTTCTTTAGGACCAAACATACCTTTTACCCTTTCTTTAATTTTATTCCATACGTCATAAAAGTTCATTGTTTATCTCCCTCTTATACTTACCACTACCAAATATATTATAACACACATATGTCCTAAGGACAATCACTGCCCTCTCCTCTTCCAGTAACGTTCCAGACTATAGCGAGTGGCATCTATACTGTGGTTGTTCAGGTCTGGATAACCACTTATGACTTCATCATTTTTATCTCTTTCATACTCATACTCCACAAACTCTTTATATGTACCTGGACAACGATTTGGGTCAATATAAATATGATTAAGTGATTGTAGCCATTTCATTGAATAAACTATGCTGTCAGGTCCCTTTTCAGCAGGTCTGGCACCATATCCACCGTAAGATTTATAGTCAGAAACAGATTTAGGTTCAGCACTATCACAGGTCACAATCTCATCTGGTCGCATAAAAGGAATATCATTTCCGTAAGTAAGCTCATTATACAGCTTATTATAGGTATCCTTATTTGACATTTTGTTGGTTCTAAATTCTGCAAAGATATATAAGTCTCGTCTATTGGCATTAAAAGCACATTTTACAAAGGCAAATGGGTCAGGATACCAACCCCAATCCACTCCACTGTAAATTCTCTCAAAACTCATTATAAGTTCGTCATCCATATAAAGAGCTTCGACATTTTCAAACACATTTCCCCCGGTTCCAACTGGTATTCCTAAATATTCATGCTCGTAAGCTCGTGGATTTGTCTCTTTTAGGTCTTCTGCTTCGTCTAAAAATGCTTGCCCAAGCCAATCTTCTGGTACATCTAAATAAGTATTGCTGGTAACAAGCGTATTTTCTCTTGACATAGCATCCGTGGCATACTGATTCGCCCAATTCATATTAGAAATAGGTGGGTTAAAAGAACGAAAATCCCAAAATATAGGTCCACCACGCATGGTAGACTGCAAAACTTTACGAATTTCCGCTTCTCCAGCATACTGGTCAAGTTCCTCAAACCAAGTAACTGCTATATACCCAAAAGGTAACTTAACAGACTTGACTTTATTGGGGTCATCCAAGCCAAAAAACATAATCTGTTGCCCTGTAGGCTTATAAATTATGGGATTTGCTATAGATTTAGGTATATGAAAAAGGCTATCAAGTCCCCAACGATTTATGCCCCAAACAACCTGTCCCCAAACGCTGTTTTTCATGGTATTCCCGACTTTTCTAAAAACAACAACGTGAATATTGGGGTTTTTTATAATAAGAAGAGGTATTGCAAGAGAAATAAATGATGATTTGGTGCTTCCTCTGCCGCCTTTAAAAACATAATGTACATGATTATGTTCCAGAATATCCTCTAAAACATCATCAAACATAGGAATTACATTATCTTTGATAGATAGGTTATACTGCATCCGCAACTACCTCTGATTCTACATATTCTGTTTCTAAAACTGGTTCTCGGCTCCAATTAAGGTTTATCTGAATAGCTGTGTCTGCCTGTTTAGCTGGTACATCTATCAACCTCTTGGCAAGTTCTTTGGCAGCCGATGTCCTTTCAGAAAGCGGGGCATCAAGGTCAAACTGGTCTTTGACTTCCCCTCTCATGACTGCTGTAAAATATCTCATAACTTCCTGCTCGTCCGCTATCTGAGACTTATTCATTTCCTCTATCCTATAAAGAATCTCCTCATAGATATAGGGTTTTTTGAGAAGTCTTTTGCCTATATTCTCATAAGTTGTCTTATTCTTAATAACATAGCCTGCATCCTTAGCCGCAACAGCCGGGTCACCATTTATCATATAAGAATTAACAAACTTATGTTCTTTAGGTGAAATTTCATGGCCTGAATTAGTAGTGAGAAGTTCCTTATAATTAGTATATTTCTGAAAATTCTCCATTAACTCATCAACAGTCATCTTCTCCTCCTTTTCTTTCTCAAGACAAGTTCATTATAAATACGTGAAAGACTTTCAACAGAAACACCTGCCAGAGTTTTCTTTGTAATGTCTTTGAGCTTCTGGGCATTCATTCTGTCAGCCAAAGTTTTCCCTTCCTTAATGACAGTATCTATGGAAGGGTATTTCCCGTCAACCACAGCCCTGGCAGAAACAGCCACATTAGGGTCATAAGCTCTTATCTGTAAATTATTCCTGCTAAGTTGGAACTGCATTAAAATATCCTCGCCATCTTCTGCCCTAATAACCATCTGTATATTGTCCTCAGAAGGTTTTGAAAAATTAGCCCCTCTCGGCGCACTATTGGTAAATCTTATTGCATAAGAAACACCAAATATCTTATCATCCGCATTCCTTACAGTATTTCTTCTAAGTGCCCCAAAACCCATATACGTAGCGCCCATAAACTACTCCTTTTCCAAAGCCAATAATTCCTTAGGCCTCTTCTCATTCCACATTTCATTATCCATAGGTAAACTCTTCCCTTGCGCCAAAAATAATAAATCCCTTAAATATAAAATCAGGCGAATTAAAGAAGCCGTTTCGTAAATCTTCATAGAGCTGTACTTTCCTTTCTCCTCATCCCAAACAGCCTGAGAAAGACCATACATAGTATGAGGATAACCTTCTTTCCCCATAAATTCCCTTGTTGTATATAAGAGCTTCATATCATATACCTTATTAAGGGCGGTTATAAGTTTCTTTCTCGCTCCTGTTAAATCAGCCACTATAAATCACCTCTTTGAAACATACTATAATATAAGAAACCTTGAAAATCAACTCGGGCGTTCTTTAGAAAATCCTACCAAAATAAAAACCGACTTTTCCGCAGTTCTTTAGAAAAAGTGCCAGAACACGGTAGTTCTTTAGAAAAATACAGCCGACGTGGGAGTGAGAAACTCTCGTCTCTGCACGCTTTAGCACTGTGAAGTGTTGACGTGTATGGGGGTTAGCAGTCGCTAACTTTAACACGCTAAAATGATAAAGAATTGTGTATGATTTTGACACAATTCGTGAAACATATCGTGAAACATTTTTTCGAACAGATATTCGAACACAAAATCAGAACACGAAAAAAGAGCGAACACTTGTTTGTGTTCGCTCTGTTCGAATGTCTGTTTGTTATGCTGTTTGCTCTTTTTTCTTATTCGAACGCTTGTTTGCTGTCGTTGTCTTAATTTTAACTTTCGTGTATTCAACGATTTTGTTAGTCTGTAATAACTTAATTGCTACAAGCTCTAATATTACATCTTTAATGCTATCAGCTTTTACACTAAACTCAAGTGCTTTCGTTTTATCTGACTTTTCATGCGTTGACTTGAAATCTTTACACTGTGTCGCGGTTAAATACTTGTCGGAAATGCTGATTTTATAACTATCTTTTCTATCATAATAAATAGCGAAATCTCTCATTAAATTGTAATAATCTTTTTTAAATGTATCTGTAAAACATACTCTTGCATATTGATTGACTTCATTGTTTTGAAGTGTAAAGATATTTGAAAAGTCTTTTACTACTGCGTTGATAGTTTCAAACGTGGTCTTATTCGCTTTCTTTGTGTTTGTCATAGTCTTGAGCTGTTTTTTACTTGCTTATCAGCTTGCAAGTTGCTGTGTTCTCTTTACATTATCTATTATAAGTGATAATGTTATTATAGTCAAGCACAGAACGCAAAAATATTGTACAAAGAATCAGCACTGTTTTTGTGCATAATAACAACAAATGAATGTTCGACTTCGTGAAACATGCGTGAAACATTGCCCTCGCAATTTTTCAAAATGCGGGGCTGGCGCCAACCAAGTGTATATATTTTTAAACTTCTCAGGAATGGACCAGCCGTATATAAATTTTAAATTTTTCTGGTTATATCCTACCGCGTATATATTTTCTGGATAGTTTCTTCCAAATGGCATCAAAGGCAATATCCCGTATATAAAAAGAGCCATCAGGCTCTCTAATATAATATGCACATGGCAAATTCATCATCGGTCATATTTAATAACTTCTGAATCTGGCGCTCTCTAATATAAAACTCATCAGGTATCTCTGCTATAAGGTTCTCATCATAAGCATCAAGAACTTCGGCATTCATATCAATCAATTCATTGACGGTATTATAATCTTCTTCAGGCATAACTACATAGGCATCATTGTTCATAGCATAATAGAAAATTTTTTCAGACATATTTACTCTCACTTTCTGGCGCTGTGCGTCAAGCTGTTTTTGTTTACAATTATATTATAACATAATGATAACATAATGATAGTGGCAACTCAAAAAAATTTCGCTCGGTAGGTACCTACCTATACTAACGCTTAAAAAGAAGGGAGCTTTCGCTCCCTACCCTCACTCGTAATCACTGGATGATATATAATCGGCATATCTATCAGAAAGTTCCTCATATATATCGAGGCTGTCTATTATATGATATTCCATATTATCAAACTGCTCTGTCTCCAATGCTCTCTCTAATTCCTTACTCATAATAATTCTCCTTTCTATGCATTCATCTTATACCAATATACTTCACCATCAAACATTATATAATCTTCAGGATTTTCTACATATCCTCCTGTCTGTTCTATAAAAGCATTGATGGCTTCTTCATAAGTGGTAAATTCAAAAATATTCATAATACCTCTCCTTTCAATATTGAATACTCGGTTGCTGTTATAATTCCGGCTATATATAATTCACGGATATATCTCTCTTTTTCGGCTTTCAGCATATTTGCTGTGGAAGTCTCTATGCTTCTTATTATCTGGCTCATACTCTTACCCCTCCCCTTATAAATATCGTTCTGGCAACAAACTCAATGTAGTCAATATCGGGCTTGTTAGCGAGCTTACATCTAAGCTGGTAAATCTTGTACTTTAGTTTCATGTCTGTATCTCCTTTCTGGTCATGTGCTGTCTGTAAGTGTAATTGCTTACAAGTATAGTATATCAAAGGTATAGAGTTATGAACAGTGGTATATGAAACTTTTTTTGTTACTTGGCAGGTACCCGCCTTTTTGTGCAAATTGACGAAGGAAAATTGGCAGGCACCATCCATTTTTATATCCACATGGGGGCTGGCCAACACTACTATGGACAAGAACACTTGGAAGTCACCAACCATGCGACCTCCAGCTTTTGTGCACCTTGCACAATGGGGAAATTGATATATGGTACCAACCAGCGTATATATATTGGCCAAAAGAAAGTGGAGAGGGTTGACAAGACCCTCTCCTGTAAAGAGATACACTATGCAAACTGTGGATAATTACTTATTTACTGCCTTCTTCTCTGTTGCCTTTGCGGGATGCTTTGCTACTGTCGCCTTCTTACTGGTAGCAGGTTTCTTCTCTTTCTTAGGCTCTGACTTCTCAGCTATCTCCTTCTTAGACTTAACAGGAATGCTGGCGTATGCTTCTATAATGGTGTTGGCGACATTCACAGCATCCTCATTGGCGCATATAACATCTATTGCTACCAGCTTCTTTTCGCCCTTAATCTTCTTCTCTACAGGCTGTACAGGCAATCCCTTGATATATTCTGCTACTGCAAGGCTAAGAGCAAATCTCGTTCTGCCCTTTCCTATAAGATAGCATCCAAACATATCTTTCTGCGTCCCAGACTTGAAAAAGTGGACATATGTATAGTCACTATATGTATTGGACTTAGGGTTTTCGAGCTTGGTATCAGCTATAACTGTTACTCTGGCGTCATTCTTGAACGCTGCCTCAAAGCTCTCTGCTACTGCCTTATAATCGAACTTCTTAACTTCCTTCTTATCTACTGCCTTTGCTACTACTTTCTTTGCTGTCTTGTTTTCCATATTATATTCTCCTTTCGTGACTGCACTCTGTTGTGCGTATCTCTTAACTATGTATACATTATAACATACACTAACACGTTTGTATATGGGTAATACAAACTTTTTTTAATTTTTTTCGCCTTTTTTGACGAATTTCCGTTCGGTACCTGCCGCTTTTACCATCAGGTAGGCACCCACCAAATCGCTGGAAGTCGCATGGATACTGCATTCCAAGCTCGAACATATGTTCGTGTGAACACTTGAACATGTGTTCATATGAGCGATACTACAACTGTATAGAATTATCTGAAAATTGTATAATATTCATGAAAATATATACAATTTATATAATTGTGGTTGGCACTAATTACGGGTATCAATTGTGGTTGGTACCAGTAGACATACTGGTATATTGGCATGTGGTATCTACTTATATTGGTGTATTTTCTTATATTGGTTATATTAGTATTATTGAATATATAGGTAGAGGATTGCGTTCTTCTATACCGCCGAGGTGTTTGATTTCTTTTATATGAATGGGATTGATATGAATGGATTGGTAGGTGTCTCGTTCTTTCTTACCCGCCGATTTTTTAAAATTTCTGCTTTTGGTATATGCCTGCATATATAAATTTGAGGAAGATTTTTAGTCTTCCTCAAATGGTAATTGGTATTTAAAAATACTGGCGCTCTGCTACATAAACATCCTCACTATACATTTCCTCAGCTATCTCATAAGCATCTTCTTCGGATATCTCATCTGAGGAATATCCTATACCTCCTAAACATGCTCCTGTGTTGGAACTATAAACTGCCCATTCTCTCATTCTTTTATCTCCTTATCCACTCTTTTCAATATCTCCTCTGCTGTTAACCACCCTTCTACGTCATCATCGGTCTTTGTCTTATCTACCAGGTCACCCATTATTTCTAATTTTCCGTATTCATGTCCATAACTACCCCCATGAATTACTGCATCCCATTTTCTTACCAGCTTATCTGATATATCATAAGGATTACCTGTAGGTTCGTATACTAATATTTGATAACCTTCAAATATTTTACGGAACTCAAACTGTATACCTCTTTCCATAAGACCTATAGCCAACTTTTTAATTTCGCTTAAATATTCCTCTCTCATCATTATTCTCCTTTCAATCTACCTTATCCTTATCATAATGATTTTCTTCCCATGCATATCTGTCCCAATACTCATCTTCTGGTGTTGGCGCTTCTTCCCAACCGGGACATAATGGTTCTTCATTATCATTCCATTCTTCGCAATCACACCAAACTTTTTCTACGACTTCCTCATCAACATCTATTCTATCCCAAACATTGGAAGTACACTCATAATCATCTGGTGTCCAATAATCACCAGGGTAACATTTACAATACCTACAATCAGAACATCCGTGCATTATATCAACCTCCTATGCATATACATTTTCTGCTCCATTCGGGATGACCCTCTAATATACATTCTATCTGGTCCTCATCCTGAAGCTCATCACACCAAAACATAACACAACCACATTCATCTACTATTGCTGACCTATATTCAGTCATCTTCCTCTACCTCCTTATAATATCTGTCACCCGGGTTTGCCCAATACAATTCAAGTTCCATATGATTTTTACCATCATTCTGGTTTATGTATTCGAGGCACTCTTGCTCAGTGCCTCGAAATACTACTGATTCGGAATAGAAATCGTGTACCATATACTGTGTCATGCTACTTCACCTTCTTCCACTTCTACATACATTTCCACACATTCTGTAAGCAGACCATATACAAGACCCTCTATCATATCCTTTCTGGAATACTCTGCATCATCCTGAATACTGCTATGGTTGTAAATATCATTGGCTACTGTAAGCAATCCCACATAATCTTCTGGGTCAAGATTTTTTGCTGTGGCAAGCATCACATCATAGGCTCTACAATCACCTCGTGTGTAGTAATTATACCTGATACACATTTCCCTAACTTTGTCTCGACTTATCCATTTCTTTACTGTCATTTCCATATCTCCTTCTGTCTGCACCTCAGTGCTGTTCTTACTTACAAGTACATTATAACATGAGGTACAGACATTTACAATCGGCAGTATTAAAAAACTTGCACCCAAATTGTATTAAAGGTAACCCTTATAATCTTATCTATTTCCCTTTCAAGAAACTTATCCATTATAGAGTTCTTGCCGTCATACATATCAATAACCCGACCTTCTTGATTGATAACCAATATGTTTATGGATTCATTACACATCATACCAAAATCTCTCAATATCATATTACCACACTCCTTCATTCACCTGGGTTAATGACTGCTCAATACAACCCATACATAATTCTTTATCCTCAAACTCATACAACGGCACATCTTCATCACCGCATCCATCACACCGCCAATGTACTGCATTTCTATTAGGGCATGAACTGCCTAAACAAGGCAGTCCCATACTACTACAACCAACACATTCATCCACATAAAATTTCATAGTATTCTCCTTTCTTAGTGGCGAGCATCATATGCCCATATAATGTCCTTGATTATCTGACCCATCTGATAGGTAGCATATACAAGACCATTGATAACGCAACTATCAAAAGCCGATATTGCCTGCTCCACTCTGTCACGCTCATTCATGGCTTCCTCGCTCCAATCTGTATCATAGCACCAAATCAAAGCCCTATCATAGGCATTGTACAGCTTGTGCTGATTCTTCTCCCATGAACATACTGGATATAGCTTCTGTCCCTCTTTATTTCTATATAACTTTGCCATAACATATCTCCTTTCTAATACTGCTTGTTTTCATTTACAAGTACAGTATAGCATATGGTTCAGCACTTTTCAATCGGCAGTTCTGAAAAATTTTTTACCATTGACTGACTGAGTTCGCTGGTAGGTACCAACCTGGTCAATAGAGCCAAAAAAGGCTGCCATTTTTGACAGCCTGTATTTCTCAATGTTTATTATATTCTGCTATCGGTAATGTTAGCTCATAGGTATTACTGGCAGTCTCTTTTCTGATTACCATATCCGTAATTTCCCCTGTCTCTGTATCTGTGATAGGATATGCATATATACAGGAATAATTATAACAATTAGCACCTACGATATGCAAATCCTCACCACCAAGTCTCTCACAATCTCTCTTGATGGCTTCCCATGAGTTTTTCTTCTTGGCACTACACTTGCCATATACATCATATAATGTCTTTCCCCTATAATAGGTACTGAACATATCATGGATAAGTTCCTGTGCTTTCTGTGTTCTATTATTAACCTTCATTCTGTACCTCCTCTGCTTTCCACTCAAAATGACCCATATCATATCTGTAGGGTTGTCTATCAATCTCAAACGGCTGACATACTACAAATGAGGCATACATATTGAGATTTAACCCAAGTGCCAAATCTGTTGCTCTCTCTTTGTCCATTTCTAAGGGCTTCTCTGTCTTATCCCAATGAGCTGTCTTATCCATGTAGCTGACCGAAGTTACAAACTTCGGCCCTTCGTTTGTCATTACCAATACATACCAGTAGTTCTTCTTTTTTGCCATCTTTTTTTCTCCTTTTGATTGTCTTTATTGGTCTGTAAACTATCTGGCTTCTGTGTCTGAGATAGGCGCTAAGCTCTGCCTCAGACACTCTGCTGTTGTTGTTTACAATTATACTATAGCATATGGTCGCTGATATTACAATCGGTAGTTATAATAATTTTTGAATATGGTCTATAATCAGGTCCAATTCATTCAATATCTTCCTCTTGGACATACCGGGCTGTTTATCTGCCTGATAAGTTATCTGCTGGAGCTTGCTGTTGATTTCGTCCAGCTCATTTCGCCATTCTTCATTTTCCATTTCCATAGCACGATAGTCAGAAGCCCATTCCTGTGCATTTCGCCATTCGACTTCATCAAACTCCACTATCTTATTTTCCACATAATCAGCCATATCATCAGATATATATTTCCTTACAAGCTCGACCGCATCCTGATTATCTGTTATATATTCAATGCCGTTAGGCGTAGTAATCATTTCCATCACCATTCTCCTTTCTGTATTCATAATAGGCATCCTCTAATTCATAATATTCCTCGTCACTTAATCCATCAGCATCAAAGCCCGGATAAAATGTTTCATCTAACCATTCCCGAAAAGTCATATTTTCTCCTTTCTTATTTTATATCTGTTCCATAGATATTCTTTACGATTATAAAGATGAATACTATCATCTTTCCAAATCTTTACTATATATTCACCATTATTATACTGTTCTATCATGTTAATATTCATAGCCCTTCTATTATGGAAATCAGATATAACTCCATCAACTCCATTATAACTCCAACCTACTTTCAAGAGTGCTTTTATGGTCTTGGTATAAAACTCAATATTTGACATAGCCATGTAAATATTATTAGGCACAACTCCTGGTATATCAGTACCTATACTCTTTAAGTTATCTTTCCATCTTATCTCTGCCACTTTTTGTCTCCTCTCAAAAAAAATATACTGTTCTTAACTACAAGAACAGTATATCATAAGGTTCGCACTATTTCAACGGGTAGTTCTCTTTATAAATCTCATAATTCTCTTCCATTTCTTTTGGATAGAATATTGTCAAAATATCATCTATATGTACACCTAAAGTATTGGCATAAATGAACGCCCGTTCGATAGATAACTTATATCTACCACACACATTGGAATATATATTTCCTGCTTGTATATCACAATGTCTGGCGAAATCTCGCAATCCTGTAAAACCTGCATCTTCAATCAATCTATAAAACTTTTCTTTTCTCTCTTCCATATTTAATTCTCCTTATTTCTTAATATTTTTCTTATCCTTGCCGGAACTACAACAAGAGCATTACACTCATCACAGCATATATGGTCAGGGTGCATATCTACAGGCCACGGATTATTACCCCACTCTGTAAACTCTTTACCACATATACAACATACCTTCTTTTCTTCCATATTCAACTCCTTTCTAACATTTCATTGGCTACCTGCAACAGATAATCTATAACTATCTCGGGAGACTTTTCAAGTGTCTCCCGAAAGTAATCTATGTTGGCGTCACAATCTGCATACTCATATGGATTATAATGCTGTGCCAAATCATTAACTTCACTTGCTAATCTGTTTAATGTACCTTTCTGCATTTTACTACCTCCCCCTATTTAAACATTTTACCCAATATACTTATACCTAATATTATACCTGCAATCCACAAAAATGCTTTACCCATGAAAGCAAGACCAAATATAAAGAATACTATAAACATTGATTACCTCCCAAACTCTCTAAGGCAATCATCAAGATACAATCTCTGGTTATATATTTTTACATGGTCTCTATGAGCACCATCACTTGTATACTGCTCAATAACTTTGGTTCTATGGTATGTGGGCTTACTACACCAAGCATTAGCTTTTATCCAGAACATTATTCCATCTGGCGTATAATCTATCTTTCTAACTTCCACACCGCCCAAACATGACCAATAACCTATAACTCTACTTTCTTCGATTGTATTTACCTTATACTCCCTTGTCATTATCCTTCTTCCTCCATCTGCTCAAAATTTCTGTAACCTGTTCTCGCATAAAGGATGTCAAGCATAGCTTCTTCTGTCCATCCTACAATATCTGTTACCAACTGCAATTCTCCCTCTGTAGCAATACCTCTATCATACAGATATTCCCACATTTCGTTCTTATCCATAACTTATCTCCTTTCTTGTCTGTCTTGTCTGTAAAGTGTTATCATTTACAATAATATACTATCATAAACGATAACACTTTACAACAGGTGAATTAACATTTTGTAATTGAAATTATCCTGTACTCACAATCTACACCAAGACCATACCACTTCTTACATTCTGCTAAGGAACTACATACACATTCCTGCCTTCTCCATTCCCAATGGCTCATTTCGTCCCTATATTCAAATACTATATGTAACATCACAAATACCTCACTGTACCCTGTATATCGTTAATGGCACTCTGTAAAGCATCAATTTTATCGGTCATTTCATCTACGCTATCAAAATTGGAACTACGTAATGCATCATAGTTTTCTGACATATCATGAATATCGTCCCAATAATCAAAATCTTCCACCCAATCTTCCAATTCGTCAATAGTATTAAAAGGTGTATTGGCAAGCAATCTCTCCTCGTCAAACTTAAAATCCTGCTTCTGTACTTCCTGATACTCTCTTAATATAGACTGCTGTACTGTGGCTACATCACTGAGGTCATTTACTGCTAACTCCAATGGGGACTTGTCTCCATTTTTAATTGTCACTACTAACATACCTATTCTCCTTTCAATCATGTGTTGCGTGGAAATTCTCTATTGCCCACTTATTACCAGTTGCATAAGAATGAGAACCGCACTGGTTAAAATACTTACAGTTTGTGCAAACTCCCATAATGCTCTCCTTTCTTAATACAACTTGCTTGTTATCGTTTACAAGTACATTATATCACTTGGTTCTGACTTTTACAACAGGTGAAACTAAAAATTTTCTTCGTAATCTTCCTCTTCTTCATTAGCCTTTATCTGCTCATAGATTTCGGGAGTAAGTTTAGTAAGGTCAATAGCTATTTCATTATTTCTATCCCAATAATCTCTTACAACCAATATTCTTGTATCGCCACCTTTACAGAAAAATTCCTTACTATTATATGCTATCCTATTTAACATTTTCTGTTCTATCATAGTTTATTCTCCTAATAAATATCCTCTTTCCTCATCATAAAAGAAATCTCTTATCTTGGTACAACCTTTTAATACTCTAATCACATATAGCCCCTCCCAGTCCTTACCGAATAATTTGAATTGATAACCATCCCTTCTATCTACTTCATCTTGAATCCACAACATAGCCATATTGTAAGAACACTCTGACAGAACCATTGAAAGTCCTGTCTTTGTGTCTTTACACTCGGTCATAAATTTTCTCATATCTTAGCCTCCTTAAATTCTCTCCGCATAAAGCCTTGAACTACACCATAAAGCCACCCGTCAAGATAGTGGATATTCTCGCAATACTGAATATAAGTTTCGGCATCAGCGGGAAAATACACATAGAAACCTTTTCCATAATCTTCTTTCTCAATTCTCGGTGCACCAAAATTATTTGTGAACGCCTGCAGATTCTCCCAAATAATATCTTCCTGTCTTTTTGTCATTGTCTGTCTCCTCTCTATGATACAATGCGCTTGTTTTGTTTACAAGTACATTGTATAATAAGGTATCAGCTATTTCAACTGGCTAATCTTCAAAACTTATAAACCCTTCTTTTATTCTTACTAAACCATCAGCAAGGTCAGTATTGCATTTAGGACCATAACATACCCAATCCATACCAAACTTCTGTTTGTAATCATCATGATAAGCAGCCTTATAAAACTGCTCTACCCAATTAAATATATCCTCTGCTACATCAATCTTTGTACAATCATAACCTGTAACTTTATCAGGATTAAATCCCATAGCCTTTGTGGTTAAATCGTACACATCTGTTATTGATAACGGTTTGTTGATTGTTAATTTTACTATCATATCTGCTCTCCTTTCTTAAATAAGTAGGTCAAAGATGTAATCCATCTCTAAGACATACTCCATTGCCAGCATATCTTCGATTTCATCATAACTACTGAGGTCTGCATCACATAAAATCTCTAATGCTGATTCTGTGGCATTCTGCAACTCAATGTTCGCCTCTTCTGCTGATAAACCATCTCTGTTCATCAAAACTTTTTCAAACTCCGTCATGCTATGTCTCCTTTCAAAAAATATGTTGCTGTATGTTTCATGTTTACATATTATCACACACAACAACACATTTCAATTGGCAGTTGAAAAATGTTTTTGATTTCAATTATAATAAGTAGAAACTCATTCACCGATATTATTGGAAATGTTCATTTGCTCTGATTTTATGCGAATTTTAGATAAATCACCTTTCCAAAATAGGAGCATATTTTGATGATGTTTCCCAATTTTCCTACTCTGCTTAAAATATTTAATACCTCTTATAGGTAAACTACCAATAGGGTCTTCTATGATTATCTCATTATAATATGCCACACCAGCTTGCCTGAAAATATTGATTGTATCAGGTACCAACCCATAATACTCACCTGTAGCTGGATTTCTTACTTCTCCCACTACTATTACTATAAATCCTTCATTCACTTTCGCCACAGCTTTTGTAAGTATGGTCGTATATTTGTCAAGAAATGCCTCATATGTTCTTTGCTTGGATAAATCCCTCTTATCATGGGTATACTGTTCAAGATTATAGTAAGGTGGACATGTGAACAACATCTGGCAGGTACCATCCTCTATCTGGTCAAGTGCAAATTCGCTATCACCTGTTATCCATTCTGCACTACCATCAAATTTGGAAGGTTCCATCTCATAATACTGTGTTTGATTGGCTAAAACCTGCTTTGTTGATAAATCTATGCCTATATACTTTCTACCTAATATACTTGCTGTAATTCCTCTTGTACTACCGCCTGCAAACGGGTCAATTATTCTATCACCTGGATTGCTAAACCATGTATATACAATCTCGCATAATACTGGATCGAATGAGGATATACTTTCCACATAATCATCACTCTGACTTTGTGCCCCGCCTATATTTACTGGCATAGCATTATATCTTTTCGTATCTCTGCCAACTATTCCATTAAATTTATAACTGTTCCAGTACTGTTTTCTATCTTGCCATGGACCTGTTACTTTTCTCAATACAGAAAATGGATTTACTATAAATCTATCTGTAATAGTTGGCATATGTTGTTTCTTAGGTGTATTAAATAAAGCCATAATTTGCCTCGTTCTTTAGAAATTTTCCAAAATTTTAAAATTGCATATGTGACTTACTCATAGGATACCACATATATCTATTCCAAATTTCATCTGTTTTAGGTTTCCTAATTTTTGTTTCTTTTTTAGCTGTCTTTTTAAGGATTTCAAAACAATGCATATAATATTCCTGATTACATTCTATATATCCTTTATCTGCAAGCACCATATATTCAAGACAGCATTTATAACAACAGCCACATCTGTGTTTCATCAACTGTACACCATATTTATTCTCTGTCCGCTGTTTCCAATGCTCTCTAAATCTATACGGTGACATACAAGATATACAGGCTTCAAATAAACCTTGATTATACAATAGAACGTCATATGTGTCCATAATACTTTGTAATGGTGTATGTATTTTGAAATTTGGAATTTCATTTCCAACTATCAGCTCATATATATCCCACATATCCCTACTATCACCAGCATCTATTTCAAAATCCATATCTTCAAGTCTTGAACTATCATAATTACCAAATGCTATATTTAATGGAAGATGATTGTCAATACAATATTGTATAGCACCATTGGCAATCATATAATTTTTCATTGGATGTTCTACCCAATCATGAGTACCTGTTAGCTTTACTTCCTCTATATGATATTCGCATTTTAACCATGCTGATATGCAATCAACTGCCTTATATTCATCCTGATATACTTTATTTATGCCTTTCATATGATATAGGATAACTCTATAACCTCTGTCTTTATATAACTTTGCAACTGCCGTGCTGTCTTTACCACCTGAAGCACAAACAACCATAATCCTATCATTCTTCGGTAAATTTTTAAGATGTTTAAATTCTAAAGGCAGTATATATAAATTGAGATTATCAATAACTATTTCCCCATACTGTTGGAACAGATTTATAAGTGGCTCATATATCATTGATAATTCTAACTTATTTACATGCTTCTCCGATAGCTCTGTAAACGCATATTCAAGCGTTTTAAGAGCTTTTAACGTGTGAGTGTAGTTATGTACTATATTCAACATAAATCGTCTTAAATCGTCTTATATGAAGTCAGAACAAACGACCAGGTTTTCTCTTAACTTCAAACAGACTTCCTTTCTTAACTTCTTTCTTCTTAGGTACAGATTTACCCATTAGCTTCTGAGCTTTTTTCATTACCCACTCATTCTCTAAAGGTAAATCAAAACCTGTAGTGCCATCAAAACCGTCAAACTCTTCGGCATATAATACTTGCTTTGCAATTTCTGGATAATCAAGTTGAAGTTGGGCAAGTTCTCTCGCCCAACTATCAAACTGTTTATCAGATATTAAATTACCATTAAACTGATAATAAATACAGGAATGAATAAGTATTTGGAATCTTCTCTGCTGTATAAGTTCCGCTATCTCTAAGTCCTTGCCTGTGAATAATTCATATGTTGGCTTCATACATGTAACCTTTCAGCACGTATATCTCTACCATCAAAAGTCTTTAATCTTATATTACCACAATATAACTCTGGCCAAGCTATAAATACATCATAATACCATTTCAGGTCTTCTGTACACGGACCAGGCTCAAAGAATAATCTCAACCTTATACCACGTTCTGTCTCATCAACATATTCGGTTTTTATAAGTCTCTTACCATTACCTGTGATGAGCATACTCTCCTGTATTCTTACTCTATCTCCTCTATGTAATCCGCTACGTAACCATCTATACTTATCCATATCAAATCTCCTCCTTACTTATCTGAAATATTCTATAACCATTGTACATGAAGCTGTACTCATAAGGATAAGTCTCATCTTTTCTATTGGTACGGCTTAACGTCTCACCAAGAATATCAGCTAACAATTCTATACCCCTGTTAATATGAATTTCCTTCTTATACATTCTATTTGAGCTACAAACGCCAATCTCAACATCATAGCTATAAGGCTCTGTTTTGCCATACTCACCCCAACACAAATCGAAGTCATATATTCTCGCTAACCTATCAAGCTCTACCATGTACTCAATCTTAGCATCAAGCCATGACTTAACAAACTCTACGTCCGGCTTTTCAATAGTCAACGTATCAGCCTCAATCATCTTCTTGTAATCTTTTAACTCTGCTGTTAATTTCTTCATTCCTTTTCTCCTTTCAGATAATCATTTAGTGTCTTGAACAACCGTTCATCTATAACATAATAGTTTTCACTATTAGGTCCAAAATTAAAACATACTGTTGAATAAGGTTTATTCATGGCAAATGCTTCTTCTCTATTCTTATCTATCCAATCTTTCTTAATACTGAATGATTGCTTATCGGACATACAAGTCTTACATTCTATAAGAAATAGGTCTGTATCTACATCCCCCTTACCAAATCTCGTAGCCCCGCTATTTGCTATCTTTTTACCATTTAATGCTTTCGCTACTGATTTTTCTTGTCTATTGGAATAAAATCTTGTAGGTCTGTTCACTGTCTCACTCGCTTTCTAAATATACTATAACATATTTACGTTCTTTATACAACAGGTAATTTTTAAAACTTACTCACCTCATTTCTGTATTTGTCGATAATCCGCATTACATCATCCCTTAAACGGCAACAATCTATAAAAGATTTTATATATGGGGAATGTGTTATATAATCCTCTATCTCTGTCCTTAGCTTGTTAAGTGCCTTTGCCGGAATATAATCAACCTTTTTTCCACTTGGCGTTTCAAACCAAATATGCTCCGTTTTTTCAAGTTCAACATCTGTCAGTTTATCCCAATCTTCTTTGGACAAAGGATTATGCAAAGTAAATTCATAACTATCGCTCATTCATTCACTCCTTTCCGCCTTATCTGCTTCTATGATTGTAGGTATTTCATCAATTATGTCCATTATTTCACCATATCCTAAATCCATTGATTCTGTCATAATAGCTATACGTTTTTCAAAATCATTTTCATCAAATAAATTACCATGTCCTTCGGGAAGTGGTATTCCAGTTCTGATTGCTTTAAGAATTTCTTCTAATAAAGACTTGCCACTTCTTAAACCGGGAATATAAAATTGCATTGACATGATATGATTATATATTTCTTCGGGTATCTTAATAACTAACTCTATGTTTGCCATTTTTATCCTCACTTTCTGCCTAATATAAAGCACAACGAAATTTTACATAATCTAATTCTGCCTTTAATTTCTTTAATTGTTCTTCCTTATCTTCCCCCATCTGTTTTTCTATGTTCTCTACTCTTTCAAATAATTCTTCTATTTCATTCTCAATTATGGCTATTCGTTCGGGTGAAACTACAAATCCACCATTATGTTTATGCCCCATTCCTCATTCCTCACCTTTCTGTGGGTCATCCCACCAATGACAACTATCACAATTGCCGTTACAATCAACAGTTCCGTAAACAATTTCCGCTATACAACCCATCACTTATTCCTCACTTTCCCATCTTTTAACTGAGTAATTTTTTGGAAGAGCTGGTTTAACAAAATCACAAAGTCTACCGTAACAAGTGCTACACAAATCAACATAGTGGTCTCCGCCGTATCCTAAATCTAAATGTATTCTAACCGCGTCATTACATATAGGAGAATCATATAGGGTTCCGCATATATCACATTTCTTTGCATTAGCCATTCTTATTCCTCGCTTTCTCTCCACACTTCCCTTAATGCGGCACCGCAATAACAAGGTCTGCGGTCTTTGATATCGACCGTTAGCCTACATTTTACATCACTAATAATATCCTTTTCAAAGGTTGTATCGGAATTCAGTTTTCCTCTTATCCTTTCTTCCATTAACGCATCTGCTAATACGTTTGGTGTAAGAGGAGTGCCGTTTCCAATGGCTTTGATAAGTATATTCTTTTCCTCTTCTGTAAAAGGTCTTTCAAAACCCTCACATGTTAATTCCTCCGGAATATCAATTATTAATTTCATTGTTTTATCTCTCTCTTTCTGCTAATTTTCTTCCACAATAAGGGCAAAATTTGATATCAACTAAATATCCTAATTCATAAGGATCTCCAGGATCGACATTTATATAATATGTTCTTTTGTCGTCCATCGTAATAAAACTGTCTTTATTAAAATCAGAATATTTACCTCTCCTAAAAGCAATATTTTTGGTATCAGCATCCGGATAAATCACTTTACAAAAATCGCAAGGTTCTGACTCTTCTCTTGTTTTTGTCAAGGGGCACCAAAAAGGGCGATAATTTGAATATCTATGCTCTTCATCCGCTTGACAATAACCACTTTCCCCGTCATGGCAAGGACATTCATAGCAATTTTCTGGTAACTTTGTCATCGTTTTAATAAGAATGCTCATTCCTGCTCCTTTCTGACTATGCCAATAAATCTGTCGCATCAAACTTTTTGATTGCATAAATCAAGTTTGGACTTTTGATATAAGGAGAACTTATAATAGTTGCTCCTTCCGGCAATACCTCCATCAACTTGAACTTGACTTCTTTTGAGCCAACAATAAAATCATATTTAGTAATGATTTCTGCAAGAGTCTTTTCCGTGTGCTCTTTCTCTTGACGGAGAATTTCATCTACAACAGTATTTATAACTTTACTTGTAATCTCCATTTTTAACCTCCTCACTTTCTGACTGGAATTAGTACACCATCTGGCAAACCGTCAATGTATCTCTTAAACATCTTTAATACCTCAATTTGAGCCATTATTAACGCATTTGAATTGCACTCTAGCAATTCTTTTATTTTAATATCAAAATCTCGATTTATTTCTTCTCTAAACTTAGGCGTTAGTATTTTATATTCATTCACTTTTTACCCCCTTACGTCTGCTTGGCTTCGTAAATAATCAATCGCAACCTCATATGCTTTTTGACATTCTGATATTGGGATCTCTAGTTCTTTGTGCATTAGAAACGGAATATTCAAATGCTTTGTCTCTTGATCAAGCATCTTGCCGTATTTCGCCCCACATTCTCGACAACGATCTGCAAACTCTGTTATTGTTTCTTGTCGTTTTACGAGTGGTAAAGGAATATTGTGAATCGTGCCTAAATAACGAACTTGTAAATTGCCTTTTACAACCCATAACTCAACATTTTCTCCATGTATTTCCCATTCGTCTATTTTCTTTGCTTCAACATCTTCACAAGGATTGTGATCTAACCAATCAATTACTTGATTGAGCGTCTTGATATAATCGTCAAATTCTTCTGGAGTTATAGGTATAAATGGTACAGACATTTTTAATGCATCTATGGCTTTTTCTCTTTCTTCTTTTGTCATTCTTTATTACTCCTTTCTATAACCCATAATATGCTTTATAACAGGATGTTTTAATAAATTTTCATAACTTTTAACCTTCTTATCAACATCAGGTATTGGATCAACTACTGTGGGAGTAATATCCTCAACCTGCGGATATGTCATTGTTGACAAAGCACAACGAAATTTTGCGTAATCCATTTCTGCCTTTAATTTCTTTATTTGTTCTTCTTTATCTTCTTTCATCTGCTTTTCTATGTTTTCTACTCTTTCAGATAAATCTTTTAATTTATTCTTAATTTCTGAATTTTCCTTATCAGATGTTTCTTGAAGCGGTACGCCATTTCCTATAACACGCTCTAAATATTCTGCATCGTCAAGACTACTTTTACACATCTGATATATTTCCTCTGGAATATCAATTACTATCTGCATATTAATTCTCCATCCTCCTTTCAAATATAATAAAACACGACGCCTGGTAGATTGGTTTTGTCTTGATGCTGGGGAGCATGACTGACATTGAGTGTATGGAGCCAATCTATAACGGGGTGGTCCAGACGCCGTGCTTTAACCTAAAGTAATTTAATGCCGTATCTACGCTTCAACATTTCAATACGTGCTTCTTTTTCCTTTTGAGTAAGTACCTTTGCGAGTGGTTCTTCTCTTATAGCCTCTACTATTATCAAATTACCATAATTTTTGGTTTTCATAATCACCGGCTTATCCATCAAATCACCTCCGCATATCCTGTATTGAATGAAACTATACCCTTTTCAACCAGATCTGCAGTGCTATATCCTATCTTAAATGGACCTGTTGTGTGGACTTTGCTATTATCGTCATTATCTTTTTTATGGAAATAGTAGTGCGCGACAACACAATGCGGATGTACCTCTACAATCATTGAGTTTACCCGTCCGAAATCATCATATAGATCTGTTGGGATAAAAGTTCCTAATAATCTAACTTCAATTCTTGTTAATTTATTGTCCTGCGTCGAAATCTTGTCTCTTTTTAATCTACCGGCATACCTGTACTTAGATGTACTTTTAGCCATTTTTAAGTCAATAGCTCTCTCTTCTTTTTCTGGACTCATTTTTACTCTCCTTTCAAAAAGTTTAAAGGCCTATGTTTCCATAAGCCTTTTTACCAAAAGATTTCCTTAATCGCCTCTACTTTTTGCTATGGCGAATACAATAACTATCGCCAATATTACTATCATTTCGATCATCGTAATATCCTCCTTTCAAAGAAAGGGTGGAAATTTTCGCGAAAGAAGAAAAGAGCTTAAATATCAAGCTCCTTTCCTCAGAATATTACTTTTTACTACCTCGGAAGCTGATTTCGTGTCTCAGCGTCCAATAACATTTTAGCTTCTTTACCTAAATTTCCTGGCATGAAGCCTTCTTCCTGAAGCAGATAATCCGACACCAGATAATCCTTAGTCTGTCCAAACGTATAGACTAACTCTCCCACACCGATTATATCTCCGGCAATATCTGCTATTGTCTTCCAGAATTCAACTTTGACACGCTTTTCGTCAATGTCAAGTTTTCTTTCTGAAATCTCTAACTCACGTTTCTTCAGATCAAGCTCTCGCTTCTTCTGATTCTCATGAATCTCAGCTTCTTTCTCTTTCAAACTTATCTCTCTAAGTCGAATTTCTGAATCTAAAGCAAATTTTTGCCGTTCGAGATCAAAACGCATATAGTCATCAATATCCTTCTTTTTGGACTTGATTTCTTCCGGTTTCAAATTCTCTTTTCCGTCAAGAAGTTCAGCTAATATCTCGCCATTCAATTCGGCATAGCCATCTTCAAATGTCATCTCAACTCCTTCTTCATCTTTCATCTTTACTTCCTCCTTTCTTAAAAATTTTATTCCTAAATAGAGCTAGGAAATATCAACGAAAAAAATTGTGAGAGAATGTCTATCAATGGGACTCGAACCCAAACCTCAAGCATTTCAGCTTGTGTGCTCCCTTTACACCAAAATATAATTCTCTCATAATAGTAGTTGTTTTTTACGCGATTAATGTTCTATAGAAATTATTGGACAAACATCTGGTCTTACGTCTCTAAGCCGTCCTGTGATATATTCACAATCCCTTTCAAAAAGCTTAAGGACGAACATTAAGTTCGTCCCTACAGCCTCAGTCTTTCTTGACTGTTACCTGAATTTTTATTAATTCTCTATTCATCTCTTCAAATTTCTTTTGTAACTGTTCTAACTCCTGCTGATTCTTGTGTGCTACTTCATTGATCTCATCAATAGCTTCCATAAGACGCATATCGACGTCAACACTTGCCTGCATTAGTTCCTTTATCGGCTTGAATGTCCAAGCATAATCCTCTCCGAATATCTCGAAGAAGTCACTCGGTTTTGTATGCCGATCTACAGACTCCTTGCAAATCAATATCGCCTTCGTCATCTTGTCTTTGAAATATCCAGCTACTTTAATCATTTTAAATCTCCTTTCACAAAAAATATTTTAGTTATAATGTTACCTATAAATATCATTGTAAAAAATGCGAAGCAGAAGTTAATCTTCCGCTTCATCATCTTGCTTTCTCTTCTTTATAAAGTTGGCAATCGCTACCATTAATATGAATGGTAAGCTTGCAATAAGCAAATCGAGAAGTATAAATATCACTACCCCAGCGACACCTAATACAGTGCCACCGATAGCAAATATTATTATAACTCCTACGATCGCTGCTATAATAGCAAGCAACCACGTCAATATTGTTATCATTGCTTATACCTCCTTTCTAAAATATCCATGGTAATATTCGCGAAAGAATTAAGGCCGATGTTTCCATCAGCCTTTTTCGTGTGCAGCTAGAGCCTATTCCTCTACCGAAGGCTCCAACGTAACCTGAGCATACTTTCTATCCAGCTTTTCCTTCTCCGGGTCCGGATGCTCCAGCTTGTAGTTCTTACACAACTCCCTCAGATAACACCATAATAGTGTCATATCAGTAAATGTCCAGAACAGCAGCTGTGCTACCGTCACCTGTCTTTCAGATTTTAACCAGTTCCAGATTTTACTCATTTGTCTATTCTCCTTTCTTTTGAAAAACATTTTCTAGCTATAAAGTACATGGAAATTTTCGCGAAAAAATAAAGGGTGCAGAATCACACCCCTTATAGTTTAAAACATGGAATCGTCGTAATGACCCTCATGTTTACACACGTAATGCATTGCTGCATAACATGCCATATTACCGTCAACATCAGTTGACAAATAAGGACATGCTCCACAACAATCATAACATCTATAACCATGATGTCCTGCTCCGACACCATCTACTATAACTGTATCTGCATCCTTTATTCTTTTGTCTTTCTTACCATAAATATAATCTCCAGATTTAAACTTCTTTTCATAATTCTTTCTATAATCACCAGTTAACCCAACTAATAATTCATCTAAATTTTTCATAGTTTTCTCCTTTCAAACTACATTTATAGTTACTATTTCTATAAAGGAGTATGTTTATCCCACGGAGAAAAAAATAAAAGAGAGTGTTCAAACAGCTTCCAACTGTTGCCTTCTCACCTAACGGTGATTTGTGCTAAGCATTACACCATTAGCGGGGTACTCCCCTCTAGTACCCTCTTCTATAAGAGAAGGAGTTTATGCTGCGATAGCAGCTTGTGAATGAAGTGAACTGCGAGCGAAAAAAGAAGAGACTACATTTCAGTCTCTTTTAAGTTTTGGAATATTTCCATAACCATCATCGAGAGTTCTTTTTTAGATCTCTCAACTTCTGGTTTAATCTTTAAATATTCTTTATTCTTTTCGTCCTGTTCCGTAATCTTTTCTTCTGTTCTTATTTCTCTAAACATAATAAATACCTCCTTTAAAATTGAGTTTATAGTTTCCTATAAAGAGGTATGTTTATTAAGCGAAAAAAAAGATAAGAAGAAACTTAGGTCTCTAGAGCTTCCAGTTTTCCTGGGGTCATTGGACACCGTTTCCAGCCCTACGACAACCTCCTAATTTTTACTCTAGATTACGTCTAAACCATATTTCATCTCTCATAATAGTAGTTGTTTATCACGCGAAAAAAAGCGGAGGCAGATGTTCTTGCCTCCATCAGTATTACCTACCGATATGGTATTCGCCATTAACATTCATATTAACGTTGACGCCGTTAAACGTCTCAGTGTTATATGAATCTACGCGAACGCCATCGCAGTATATTTCATACTGATGTGTTTCTACATCTGCCTCTGTTCTTATTAAACCAAACCTAAACATCAAACTTACTAATACTACTAACATTACTATTATAGTTACCACACTACTCATAATTATTTTCTTCATATCATTATCCTCCTTAAAATAGGTTTATAGTTCTATAATGGAGGATGTTTATGACGCGATGGCGCGGAGAAAAAAAGCAAGTGCATTGCTGCACCTGCGGTAGTATAACCTCCTTTCTATTTTGTAAAATTCTTTTTCACATATCTCCATGTACCACCATAAATGACTATACATAACGGGATATATAATATTGGGTTGCTGGCCATAAATTCTCCGTATTCTCCTCCTGTTACGAGAAGCATTACGAATGCAAATGCCAAGTCTACCAATATACCTAATCCTATTGCTACTACTATTGCCATTTTTTTGCTTAACATAATCATTTCCTCCTTTATAATATAAAATATAAATTTTAGTTACTACTTCTATAATGGAGGATGTTTATGCCGCGAAAATAAAAAGAAGAAGCCCATGCGGGCTATTCTTCTACGATTTTAAAAAACACCTCCTTATCTCCGATTGAATTATCGGTTACTAATACGAAATTTACCTTTTTTTTTTAAAAGTTTGAAATATACTTCTTTAACTTTATTGTTCTGCTCCTCTTCAGAGAGGGCTTTCCAGTAATAAGCCCACTCCAGATTTGCACGAATTAAAGTTAATATCGTTAAGTATAAATCATCACCTTCAATTTTTATAGGTTTTAATTTACCATAAATAACCTTCATATCATTATCCTCCTTTTGAAATAAGTTTATAGTTTCCTATAAAGAGGTATGTTTATTAAGCGAAGAAAAAAAAGAAGCACTACGGTTCGGCCTCAACAGTACTACCACACCAGGGTACCAGCCTATCACATTTCTGCTAGGCGCTCTCCCTCTCACATATGTGAGCCGTGAACTTCCTATCCGAACACTCTTTCGGTTACTTCTCACTATACAATATGTTTATGCCGCGGTAAAAAATATAAAGGCCATGTTTCCACAGCCTGTATATTATCAAGTTGTTAAGCGACACAACACAGCTAATGCAAATAATACCGCAATAAGTGCCACGGTTGTCAATTTGTCCTTTTTTGTCATGCATATTCCTCCTTTCTAAAATATCCATGGTAATTTTAGCGAAAAAAAAAGAATGTCTGTCGCAATTGCGATTTCATCCATTTCTGGCCTTAGTTTTCCATTTATAAGCTCAATTACGGTTTAACACCTATAAACGTCTCGAACCACCTATCCACCGTAAGGCGGGACCCTTGCATTCTTTCTATAATGTAAATGGTAATATCCGCGAATTTCAAAATGATTTTTTCAAAAATTCCCCCTGGGAAAAATTTCGAAAATGAAAAAAGAAAGAAGAGGTTTTAAATCAAATTAATCCTGATACCAATCTGGACTCTCTAACACTTCTTTTGCAAAATCCTTTTCGAACTTCTCTGTCGCCATATGCAAGTCATCTCTTTTAGCATTCTCGATCTTTTCTATTAAGATATGAGCATCTAATAAAAGATGTTTAATATCTTCATTTTTCTCATCTCTCGAAAGCTGTTCAAGTGTTGTTCTAATGTCGATCAACTTCATCCAATCCTCGTATCGTTTGCAAATTTCTCTTCGTATATCAATCCCAAATATCATTTATTATCCTTTCTACCTCTTCTTCTACAAAGACCCTTGAAAAAATCGCGTCTCCCATGGAACGTCCTAGAAGCAGAAAGGAGGTCTAAGAATTCTAGGACGCCCGTAGGAGGTATGCAATAAACAAAAATGAGATATAAGCTATTTTGAGTTGTGCCTAATCAGAGAACGATCCTCAATATATTAGCAGGACCGTTCAGAGAATTAGACATACAACTTTTATATGTTAGCGGAGCCCGTCATTTTGAACTCCGGGATAACACAGTTGATAGGCAAGGATCTGCACCTTGCATGATGATTTTAGCGACCATTAGCTGTATGGTATCATCTATCGTCTCTTTAGCGTCTACCTATTCCGCCACTATCAACCTACGATCAGATAATCAGAGCTAACCATCCATTACATCGCCCTACCAAACGCTAACCTGCGAATACTGATTATCTGAGCCTTTGCCGTACCCTGTCCTTCTACCTGTCTACGGCTTGTTTTGCCCCTCAAATTTTAAAGTGTTTGATTTCACTTTTGACTTGGCAAAATCCCCGATTGTTGATAGGCAAGGATTTGCACCTTGCATGAGCTTCGACCTAGTAAAAGTGTCTCGCCTCTGCTTACTCAGAGGAGCGTCTACCTTTTCCGCCACTATCAACCTCCGAAAGGAGAATGGATTTAATACCCAACGTGGTACGCTAGTGACTCGGCAAGGGATTTCTCTCGTTCCCATAACGGCAGGGTTACTTGATATATCAAGCGTAGGTCATTAACCTACATATTGTTTAGCCTTTTCACTCCACGCCACTAAGCGTGTTGGGTTTATTCCTCTGTTGGCTGTGCCACCTTGTTGACATCCTCATGATAATTCTCGACACGATTCATGAACGCATCAAGAATTGCAACCGAAGCTGTCTGAACAGAAGCATCTTTCCACATAAGTGAACATACATCATGAAACTTACCGATTGCCTGCTCCTTTGTGCTGTGTTCTGTGATTTCACTAACTGCAAGATTGCCATTTGCTGTGTAAATTACGTAGTATTTCATTTAGATTTTCCTCCTTAAATATAGTAATATATTCCGCTAACTGTTTCCTCTGCTACGACCTGCGTTTGTGCATTTGCCTGTACAATATGGATTGCACTTTCTCCATTGTAGCCATTGATGTATGGTAAAGCTACATAGGTCTTATCGGCATCTGTTACAAAAGCACTCAATATTTTTCTTGTGTTGCCCAAAGCAATGTTACCGCCTACGGATGTAGTACCACTAAATGTATCCCGTTTAACCAAATTATCCGCAATAGTACCCTCAACATAATTACTGCCAAGCGTCCATGTACTTGAAGTAGTAACCTCAACAGTAACAGTACAGAACTTTCTGTTACGGATAAAATGCTCACCAACCGCATATGACTTTGTCGGATTTGTGCCATCCTCTACTGTGCCTATTACGGTGTTGTCGGCTTTGCTTTCATCTACGGATTCATGATAAGGCTCATATGCTGTTGCTGTGCTACCTTTTTCAAGCTGAATATAACAAATTTGATTATTAAAGGTATTGCCTTTCTTAACCATAACTCGGACGAAAATTGTTGTTGGAGTATCCAATATTATGGTGGTACCCTCTAAAACTGAACCATCTGATTTAACAATTTGTGGCTCAAGATTAGCTGTATCTCCCGTTAACGATATGGTATATGTTCCCGCAGGCAAATCAAATACATAGCCGTTATTTCTTGCAACTGAAGATATTGGCTGTGACACATCTACACTTGTCAATGTTCCATTTACTGTGACCTTGTTATTATCATATGTGAGCAAAAACTCTGAGCCACCTGTGCTATAAGTATAAGGAACAGATAAATTCTTCCCAACCCAGCCGACGGTGTCTTTTACTACTGTCTCGATCTGATCAGGGATAGCTTCAACTGCGGTCTCTAATGTGTCTATGGCATCGGCATTGGCCTTACCCTTATTACCCTCATATGCTGTTCCTTGAGTTTCACCCAATGCTAAGCTCTCACTTATTTCAACATACGCACTTCCAGACCACCTGTAGGTCTTATTGGTATCTAGAGCAATGTATATCTTACCGCCCTCGCCTGTTTCCGGGAATGCCGAGAGGCTTGCATATTCCAGTACGTCATCAACATAAGAAGGTAACTGAGAACTCGGTACTCTTCCTGTGTTATCAAGACCGGCTACGCCATTAGCAGTTCCTACGCTTGAAGTGTCCACCTTACCGGCTAAAGCAGTAGTGACACCGTCTACTATAGCCTTATCTGTATTGCTATAGTCATTAGTACTAAGACCTTTTCCGGTCTCTTTGTTTACCTTATCGTTAAGGTCATCCTGTACACTGAGCATCTGCCCCTCAAGTGTAGTGACCTTGCCTTGTACTATTCCAACCGAGCTTGTTAAAGTACCGACATTTCCCTCTATGGTGTCGATTTTTGCCACATCTGCTTTATCGTCATCAGTATAGTCGTTAGTACTCAGCCCTTTACCTGCTACGGAATTAACCTTATTATTCCATGACTGCTTCTCTGAGTCAGTTACAGTCCGGTGAGTTGTGTCTTCATCCAGATCTGATAACTTCGTAGGAATATCAGTATCTGCTGGGAGAAGTCCTAACTGAGCCGCTGTCTTATTGCCTATTAATTCGTTGCCATTAATTTGAGGGTGATTCGTTAAATCATTGTAATTAGTGGAGCCGCCACCTCCTCCACCACCGCCTTCGCCATTGTTTAAGATAAAAGCTGTAATGCCTTTAAATGCCATTTTGATACCTCCTTATGAAAGCTCATACCATGTGTTGGTATACCTGCTATACATGTATTTCTTACTGGTATCCATCAGAAAAGCGATGGTGCCGGTATTGAATTTATCAGCAATAAGTTCTTTGAAGTCGTCGAACTTACTTGATGTACCGAAGAAAGTCGTCTGATCACCGGGCATAACTTCATAGGATGCGAATCCGGTTTCTTCTTCAAGCTCTTTTTTGAACTTAATCAAATCGTCACTGTAGTTGATTGTTTCAGGCATAGTTTTGAACCTCCCTTAAAAACTCGATTTCTTAGTTACTTTACCGTTGTCATTCCTTGCCCAGTATTTAGTATCTCTACTGTCTACATGGACAAAAGTGTTATACTGTATCACTCCCGGTACACCTATCGAAGCAGCATACTTAGCTATTTCCTGAGGCGAAACACCCTTAATAGAAATATCAAAGGCGCGGCCTTTCATGTGATAACTATTTTTGGCCCCGCCTACATATCTGTTATATGTTTCTGTCCTGTATGCTGAATTAACTATTACTGGTTTACCGAAGTGTGTTCGAATATCCTGTAGATGCGTCTTGACAAATGTTACATCGATTAGGATCTTATCCGAATTGTCCTTGCAGGCAAATTCCTTAACTTTGAAGTTTTCTGAAAGCTGGATTTTGCCGTCTCTAGACTTGCTAAACTGCTGTACGCCCATAGCACTCACTGGCACATCCTCCAATCCCTCTGTAAACAGAGCTTGTTCTTCCTTTCTCCTTTTCGTTAAACCTGCCAAAACCTTTCCTCCAGCCTTGTTATAAGCTGGTATTTTTGCAGCGATCTGCTGCTTTGTACGCTTACCGTTATCTGTAAGCTGGTCTATGCTGCCTATGTTATAAGCAAAAGATACAAGGGCATCGAACTCATTTTGAGTCCACATGTACTTTGCATTATACTTATCTACTTTCTTCTCGAATTTCTCGATGTCAAGTAATAAATATAAATCAGCCTGATACTGAGTTATAGTAGCACCTGGCTGTACATCAGGACCGTAATGACCGTAACCTATAGTCCAATACTTTTCAGTTGGTACTGGCTTATATGCGGTTAATCGACAGCCCTCGTATTTCTTAATTAGGTTTATTCCCCTCTGAGATGTTTTCATTGTAACCTCCTACATAGTTTCGGAAAGCTATATTCTCTTCCATCTGCTTGCGCATCCAGATCAATGCTGCGTCTACGTACAGACAGAATACATCAAAGTCCATCATACGTATAAGCCATGGGAATGTCTCTACAGCTTTCTCGTAAACCCATCGTAATTTAAGCTGCCCTGTCTTTTCTCCAAACTTTTTCTCGGCTTCTGTTACAAACATTTTGAGCCATTCTTCAAGCATCTTCTGACGCTTATGTGAAGGCATCGTTACTAAGCTGTAAAAGCAGCTTATCAGCACGGCTAACATCGCCAGACATAATAATATGAATGGCATATTTTCTACTATTGTTTTCATTTTTAGTTTCTCCTTTCTTTAATACTTTATTCCATATATCTTTCTTATTCCCGGTATTTTTGTAGTCAATGTGTCATCTACAATATAATTAAAACCATACCGATAATATGGTGAAGACTCAATAGATTCTCGTATAAATCCTATTTCTATTTGGCGTGATGGATCGTCCACATCAAAATGGAATGGCATTTTTACCCTATGCAAAACGGTTTTCCAATCTGTAAATGTATTAACGTATGGGAATATATTAAACCTTACTTCCATAAAAATAGGGTTTGAATACGTAACATCTGTAAATCCGATCATTATTGCCAAATCGTCATAATCTACTAAATCGTCCAATGTCGGAAAGTTTATAGCAAAAGGAATATTTATACCAGTACCAGCATACTGATTTAGATTTCCACTATCATATAGTACATCACAACGTTTTCCTTTAGAAGGTTCCCATTTATTTCTTGATGATTTATACTCCAAACGAGTATATGACCCACCTAATTCATAACCATCCATATTAACATCAAGCAATTCGTTCAAAACCAATGCTTCATTTTTCCATCTTGGATGCGTATCTACTATATAACATTTTACAACATGTGTGCCACCGGTTGGATAATTATACGGGGCTGTTATATCAACGTCCGAAAGATCATCAAGTTCAAAACCGTCATTTCTAAATTCGGAAAACGTTGAATTGTACTTAAGTATTTGACCAGAAGAAGGATTTGATACTGTCACATCATCAAGGTCATTAAGTTCTGAAGCTCCACATCCGCCTCCTCCAGAGGTACTAAGTGTACCATCTTGCGCTATGGATAAACCAGAACCAACTTTAATACCTCCTAATTCACTTGAGGAGGCTTTCTTTAGTGTAAATTTATCATTACACCAATCTCGTATTGCTTTTAAGTTTGGTATACTATTCATATTTACCTCCTTAAGATTACGGTATTATAACTTTACATATACAAGAAATATCATATGTTTTGCCATTTTCAACATTTATGTAAAGTGCAATATCGGTTCCAACCAAATCCGAAGTAACAACACCTTCATTAAGTAATTGTCCACGGTATTGAAGATATAAACCATCATGATCGCCATCTAATATAATCTTAGATCCAGATGGTATAATTCTTTCTAAATTAGTTGCATTAATAACGAACCATGAAGAATAATTAGATGTTCCGGTATTATTAAATGTTAATAATCCTGTTTCAGCATTTATTACAATTGGAGCTGGATTAGTCACGAATGGTCCAGATTTTGTTATTGTCCCGCCTTCTTTGAAAAATGTTATGGTTACAGGATTAGATTCTAAAATATCCATAGTGTCTGTATATGACAAATCTTCTGGTAGATTAGCACTTATTACACCATCATCTATTATTATGGTATCATCATCTACCATCACGCCGCCTAATTGTTCTGTGGTTGCTTCAGCAAGAGAAAGAACACCATCACTTATATCAAAACCTTCTCCTACTATAATGCCTCCAATCTCACTTGTAGATGCTTTTTTTAATGCCGCATATAGTTTGCTTTGTTTGGTCTCAGTAGTTAATCCACTGCCAAGCCGAACACCACCTAATGATGAAGTGCCTGCTTCTTTAAGAGTAATAGCTTGTGTTCCATTAGCAATAGCTAATCCTTGACCAACATTTATACCTATGAATTCATTATTCGATCCGGTCATTTGAAGACCAATTCCGCTAACCTTTACACCACCTTTTGTAAGATTATCGGCTGTTGGTAAAACGTAGGAACCGCCTTCATCAGAGTTTTCAAACTTAGACGTTGTGGAATTATACTTAAGCACTTGTCCCGATGTCGGATTCGATACTTCAACATCATCCAGATCGTTAAGTTCTGAAGCACCTCCTCCATTAGCACTTAAAGTACCATCTTGAGTTACTGATAGACCAGAACCTACTTTTATGCCTCCTAAAGTATTTTGAGTTGCTGGTTCTAATGGTTGTGCATTAGCACTTAAAGTACCATCTTTAGTTACTGATAGACCAGAACCAACCTTAATACCACCTAATTTACTTGCTGTAGCCGGCTCTACTTCAACAACCATCTCGTTAACAGCATCAGTAACGTTTTTAACACCAGTCTCTAGATGGTTTAAATGTATTGAATTAATTGGAGAAGATGTCAATGGTGTATCTTCCCAATTAGTTTTTACATATGGAGTAACTCTACTCATAGTATTTCTCCTATTCTATTTCATACCAAATATCATCTTGAATTCTATCCTCAATCTTATCCAATTCTTCTGGTGGTAATAATCCAGATTTAGCAGTAGAAAATCTTATTTGACTATTATAATAATATCCTCCAGAATTTGTAACATTATCAAAATCTATATGAAACTTACCCAGTATTTCATTATTAGAATTTGGAATTAAATTTTCAAGCTCTACAAACCATACTTTATTATGACAACGGTTAGTTGCTGATGCGGTATATACCCACTCCAATTCAACAACCCATCTATTAAAAACACCATCTTTATATACTGGGCGATCATAAAAATTCATTTGTATCCAATTTCCAGTTACTTGCGATCGTATATAATAATGTAATCCTTCACATCTTATTTGATCAGTATATTCCAAATCGCCTTCATATCTAGTGTATTTTAAAATTCCTTGAACTTGTCCATTTTTTGACGTTATTAAATTTCCGCTGCCATCAACAACTACATAATCGGCTTCTGTTGTATATTCGTTTTTAAAATATAAACGATTTCCTCCATTTACTAATAGATCATAAGTCCTTAAACTTCTTCCAAAAAATGAAGATTGGTATTCTTTTGGTTTTAAACTATCTATATTTCTAACTTTATTTCCATTTTTATTAGCAACCATATGCTGCTTCAAAATATTCAAATGCGTAATATCAATCGAAGCGACTCTATATTCAGTAAAAAGAACATTATTTGTTGGTAATTCACTATAACTATGTGTTCCAGTATCATAGATAACATCATATTGAATTTGAAAAACGAAATTATTTCCATTATTAACTGTTATGACTTTAATGCCGTTTATATGTAATCTCTTACGAGCATCTTCTAACATATCAGGAAACGTAGTAAATGGTGTATATGTATAATGTCCATATGGTGAATAAGATGGATTACGACCTGGAGTAACTGTTCCGTCAGGATTTACAACAGCACCTTCGCCATAATATTCTTCAAATAATGAATATGACATTTGCATAACTGTACTATATTCCAAATCATATTCATGAGCATTATCAGATTCTATTGGCGAATTTTTCAAAGTTGTAGTTCCGTCTTCGTTTATAAAATATAATTGACTAAGAACCGTATCAATATTGTCTATAACCACATGTACATCTTTTACAAAAAATGGATAATCATAAGCGGATATATCATCATAATTATATGGTAATCTAACAGATGTAATAGACTTATCATTCGGATTAAACTTATAGATCATCGCTAATCCATCAGAACGTTTTATTAAATCTTTCGATACTAAAATGTTACTTGGTTCGTAGCTTTTAAATTTCTGTTTTGGAGATGTAGTGCTACTATGCCATTCATACGGAGACATCACTATCGGGACAATTAGCAAACCATCTTTTGATTCACATAAATATCTATTTTCCAAATCATTATGAATCAAAGACCCATTAACAGAATAATATGTAATACCGTTTAAAACACATTCCAAACGCAAATGTCGTTTGTTTGGTACAAAACTTTGATTACCTCCACTAATCATAAAATATCCACTGTATGAATTATCATTTAAATAACCAACAACTTTGTCTCCATAATAGTAATTATTATCAGCATACTTATTGAAAACAACGTATTCACTTTTTCTTTTTCTATGCCAATAATTAATCTTATTACCATCTTTAACTGCGAAATTATGAAAAGTTCTTCTCTTTTTTGTACCTCCATACGTTTGAGTTATATTATATAGTCGTTTATGATAGTGTCTCTTATAATACAATTTTTTATCATAATATACTGCCATAATATACCTCACAATATCATAACATCACCTTGTATTAAGTAAATTGTATTTGCTTCTGGATTTTCTGGAAGTTGTTCGACAGTAACAATATTAACTGCTCCTCCGCCACCAGAATCAATATAGTCATTTACATAGTCTTTGAAATCATCATAGTCCGTTGTAAGATCACCAAGATCTCCACCAATATTTTCAACCTGATTCGATAAGTCATCAAAATCATCATTAATCGTATCTATTTCCTGCTGAATCTCTTCAACTTTTTCGTCCTCTATTTCGTTAATCTGAGTTTCTGAACCAACAGTGAATTCTCTTTGATACTGTTCACCCTCAGCTTTAAAGGTATCAGTCATGTGCTGACCAATTTTCATCGATCTTGTAAATATAAATGATCTATAATATTTTTGTTTCTTAGCATCATAATATGTTACAGAATCTCCTGGTTGAAAAAATGGAAGACCCGGATTTGAAGATTCAAATGGAACATAGAAAATATCTTTTAGTTTATTTAAAACATTATTTGCTGCAGTTTGTTTCATCGATTGGCTCTCGCCGAGCATACAATGATTGCCATAGATGTTGTATTTATTATAACCGCTTCCAGCTTCACCTTTATTTTTATCGTTTTTATTATCGGCCACAACAACTCTCTTTATCGAATTAACTGTATATGTTCTATATGAAAGGTTTTCATAAAAACCAATTAAATGACTATCGTGAGCTGCTGATTTACTACTATCCGTTCCTGGAAAGAGATTATTAGATGGAAATATAAAATCTGATGGGTATAAAACGCCATTCTCATCATACGGACTTGTTTCCAAATACTTCCAACTAAGATTTCCATCGGGATTTATATACCCAAAACAAACATTAATTCTAAAAATATCTTTTAATAAATCTAAAGCCGATAATGAAGTTACTTTTGGATTTTTACCTTCGCCTTTTGTTCTAATTGTTAAATTGCCATTAATTAATGGAGGATTTCCGCTCGCTATAGTAATTCCAAATTTACTACATAATTGATTTAACAAACTCGAAATTGTTATGTTAGATTTATTACTAAACCAATCACCAATGTTGTATTGATCTTGATCTTCACCAACATAACCACCTCGACCACTAATTTTATATAGTTTGTCATATGCGGTAATTGCTATAAAGTTACTATTTGCTAAAGCGTCGCAAGTATCAACATATCCAGTAAACAATCTAATACTTTCAGTATCATCAGCTTTAATTGTTATATATATCGGATCATCTCTGTTCGGCATTCCAAGAATCATACTACTATATGCTTTAAAAGAAAGACTGTTTGATACACCTCCGCAAATATCAAGATTAGATCCATCCATTATTGATTGGGATAATTCAACAGAATCATTAACTATGCTGTCGTTATCAAAATGATATGATCCGGAATAAATATCAATTACTTTATGGATTCCATCAGTGAGATAAGCATTTTTTGTTTCCTGTGTTACATTTATCATGCCTAATTTCCTCCGAAAAGCTTCTTAACAATTGGATTGTTCCTCATAGACATAATCTGGTTTACCTGCTGTTGTGATACCTGATTTGTATTAAGCAGATGCTGCAAAATATCATTAGGATCTGTCATTCCTTGTGGAACGTTATATCTTTTCTGAGCAAGTGTTGAAACTGGATCCTGCTTAAGCTGCTGTAATAACTGAATCATGTTTTGTGCATTATCGAACATCTCTATCACCGCCATCCTCTCTTCTCTTATTGTTCTGAGGCTTCGGCCTATTCTTAAGGGCATTTATCTCACCCCACAATTTATCTATCTCCGATTTCAAATCCGGATTGGTTTCCTCTTTCTTTTCCTCAACCTTAATATACTCATCAAACTTAGGAGCTTCGGCAGTATTGTAGCCCATAGTTTTGATGTATACCGCGTTTCCATCATCCCGTATAAACGTCATAGTAGTACCAGGACCAGTAGGCCAATACAAAGCTTCCTCTTTAGACTTAACAGTCGCAAAACCGTTAGGGGATTGCTGCTGTTGCTGATTATTAACATATCTTGTTCGATCATCATAGTAAGTTGGCTGAGGTTGCTGATTGTTAGTATATCTTGGTTGATCGTAATAAGTCGGCATAGGAGCCGGCTGCGGTTGAGGTTGCGCTCCATAAGGTTGATAAGTAACTCCTCCAGTATAATATGCCATTTTAAATTCTCATCCTTTCTCCCAGTAATATATTGGTATCTCACTTCCAGAATCCCATGTATCATAGTAGTTTCCTTCTTTTACTGCTACAACATGAGTTCCCGTTCCTACAATAAAAGATCCAACGTTAAAATCTCTTGAAAAATCGCTAATCGTATAACAATCCGGACAAGTATCAGGTATGTTATGCCGTATGTATCCCTTCGAATGAAGATACTTCTGCCATATTCGGTTTGAAGTCATCATGTCTTTTTCTTTAAAGGCTAAAGTCATGATTTCAAGCCAAATATCATCCCATTCAGAATCTGCAATTGTTGATATAGCCCTTATAACACAATCGCCAGTAACGTTTCCTGCCGGATTTTTGTTATAGAGTATAAACATTTCAATCTCCTAATTCATATTCGAAATTTTCTTCAGTATCCTCAGTATCCTCTTCCTCATCTTTAAAAACTTTCGGATACTTTACTTTGTAAATCAGAGTGCAACACCCTAATTCACCAAATAATGCTGCAAATACAGCACCTATAAGTACATCTGGTGTACTCTGGTAAATGCAAAACAGTACGATCATACAAATTGTGAATAGTACTGCAAATATCACACAGAGTGTTAATGCCAGATTCAAACCATCATTTGGTTTCTTTTCCTTCATTTTGAATTCCTCCTTTAATAGGAAGCTTCTCAACTTCTTTCATAATCTTCTGGGCAGTTCCATTTCCGCCCATTTCCAGATAAGGTTTATATAAATAATCATTCAGATTCTCATATTCATCTCTTGTGATCCAACCTCTTCGAATGTATGATTCCCCTTTTGTTATGATTATGTCATGTCCCAATCCAAGAATCATTTGCGATTCTGGGGAGTTCTTATTCTTGTCATGTCTCTGGATAAGAAACATAACGAAGTTGCTCAAACCGAAAATACCTGAAAGTATAACTACAATAACTTCTGTCGGCATGGGATTCTCCTCTCATAAAAAGACGAGTGTACCTCCATTTTGAAAGTACACCCGCCTAAATTATTTATCTTCTGATATCAGCTATGCAATTATCAATAGCCATTATATCACGGTCAGTCATAGAGTTGTCATCTTTGAGACTTTCGAGTTTCCGGATCAGCTTACGGTTCGTCTCGTCCCTACTGTATCCATTTGTATACGAATTATAGGAACTATTACGAAAGTTGTCGCGGGCATTCATGCCTTCGCTGTACCTTCCGTCTCCATCACCATTACGTCCCCACTGTCCATAACTTACGGTGCCCATATAAGGAATTCTCATACGTCCATAAGAATATCCATTAGACGCACCGTCCTCATACATCTGCTCTTCTTCTTTCAGCTGATTGAGAAGACATAAATTCTTGAGTATGTGATGAAGATCCTCAACATCCTCTCTCTTAAGTTCTTTTTCAGCAATCTCTGCTACCTCACGCTCAAGCTTAGTGCAGAGGGTTTCATATGTTTTCATCATATGCATAATTCATTCTCCTTCCTACGCTATGCGCGAAATTGTTAAGTTTGCATTTTGAACATTGATGACCGGTGCAGGTGTTGCTGTAGGATCTGTTACAGCTGATACGGCTCTTACAGACATAGATCTGCAGCATCCTGCCGGAACGTCAATTATAGCGGTACTTGTCACATTGTTATACGCATCTACTGCTGTAGGAGTGCTTATAGCCTTACTTGAAGGTCTTTCTTCACCATCAGTAGCAATAGAAATAGCAATAGGACCTGCTGTACCGCCTTCTGGAACAGCTATATTACCATTAAAAGTAACCTGATATCTTGCAAAGCAATTGTTTGTGATACCTCTGAGAGTAAAAACACCAGTGCCGTCTTCATGGAATATAAATCCCTTACGGCAAGGGATAGAATTGGAAAATATCACAGGAGCATTCAATGCTACAGCCTGCTCATTTACCGCTAAATACTCTGCCATAGTAACACCCCCTTAAGCTGCACATCCACAACCGTAATTAGGTGCACAGCAGTTAGGGTTCTGCACTATATACGCCGGTCTCGGTGTAGGAGCAAGATACTGCTCTAAAGCGTTAACGCCTCTATCCTGACCTGCGAGAATCTGCTGTGTCTGCAAATTCTGTGATGCAGCAAGGTTTGCCATTGTGAGCTGGTTCTGAAGCTCTGCAATACGCTCATTCTTAGCATCGATCTTATCCTGGCAAAGAGTGTCAAGGATTCTCTGCGTATTTGCATTGTTTGATTCAAGAACATCTCTAAGAGCTGTAGAAATAGCATTTCTATCAGCACAAGCTTCTGTAGCTACGGTGTACTTGAGGTCTGCTGTAGCTGCACGATTATCGCAGCAACACTGCTGAAGAGCAGACTGAATTCCGTACATCTGGTTCATGTTAGCCATCTGCCTTCCGTTCTCAGCAATCTCAGCCTGAGCGAATCCATTTGCTATACTTGCATTAACGCCTGCAAATCCTGAGCAAAGTGAATTCTGAACATCACCGAAACCAGTTGTGATACTCTGCTGAATTCCAGTTATAGAGCCGTTAAGCATCTGATCACGGAATCCATTGTTGATCTGACTCTGCTGGTTCATCCAGGGATACATATCTCCACCGCCGAATCCACCAAAACCATTACCCCATCCATTGCCACAAAGCAACAGTAACAGAAGAATCCAAGCCCAATCACCACCAAAAGTGTTACCGAATCCTCCTGAGCCTCCGTAAGCCGGAGCTACTGGCATAACCATGCCGTTTGATTCATTTGAACTTATCATATGTAAGTTCCTCCTTATAAAAATTTTAGCGACTTTCTTCCATTTTGAAAGCCGGTTTGTATATTTAGGACTCTTTAATCTCGGCCGCTGATCAGAGTCTTAAATATCATTATATGTATTGACTACCACGTTGTTCTACAGTAATCGATATAGCATCATAATCTTTCGCCCCAATAAATGGCATTACATTTGCCGGTTCGAAATCTATGTACATTTCCGTATTTATAGCAGTTAACATATTGTTCAAATATACAGAACAATCATAACTACCGTTTTGTTTTTTATTATTTTTTAAATATGTCATGAAAGCCTGATACTGATCGATAGTCTCAAATTTGACACTGAATGTACCTTTGGCTTTTTTAGCTGTAATATCTCTATGTTTCACTTGATTGCTATCAGTCCATTCCTCGTAAACATCTACGAGGTTGACTTGGTACGACGGAACCACAATCAAACTCGTGAGATCCATCGTACCATTCACTATGAACAACGGGCTTGGATCAAGGGCGTCCAGGGTGTTTGTCATTGCTGTAGCAGCTTGACCTTTTAGCATTTCTCCATAATAACGTCCCATTGTTCAACCTCCTTATGCTAATGCACTTCTACCGTGCATGTTTGTATAAACTTTGTTTTCATCCCTAACCAAATTAAATACACCCTTAGCATCACCAAGTAGATTAACATTAGCAGTAACTTCAGGTGCTGGTTGATTAAGAATAGCTTCGCCAAGATTGCTAATTGCCCCTTGGACATTCGCCATCTGTTGACGTAAAATATCAATCTGTGAAGAGTTATACTGAGCACTAAGATTCATATCTGCAGTTATTCCAGTTACTCGATCTTGAGCTATAAGATTGTTTATGGAATTAATACCACTTTGAATCATTGAGGTGTCAATTACCGGAACAATCGAAGGTGAGTAGTCAAGGTTAACATTATCCAAAACATACTGGATACTATCAAAGTCTCTAGCCAATCCATTAATCGCTGCATTTCCAAGGCCCTCACTTGCCTTAAATATCATTGAGAAACATTCCATAATACCATTTCTCAAACCTTCTCCAGCAAATATACCAATTCCTTCCATAACCTTAGAAGGTGAATTGATCTTAAGAGCTTGGCTACTTCCTATAGCAGCCTCTCTAGCAAGAGCAAATGATGCATTACGAACTCTTTGACGGTTCTTAAGTAATCCATTTGCCATGCCAACTCCGCCATAATTACCTGCAGCTTCACCTTGCTTAGCCATATTATCCGAAATCTTAGACATTTCTTTACTTGTGGCTTCACCTGCTTTATTAACATTCTTAGGTATATTTTCAGCGGATTTTGCGCTCTTTTCATCAAACTTTTCAAGATTTGAGTTAGCTTCTGTTATGTCAACTTCAACCTTAGTATCGACTTTGAATTTGTTAAGCTGTTTTGAACTATTAAGTCTCTTCTGAGTTCTATCTTCAACCTCTTTCTCTAAATCGGCCGTATCGACTTCCTGAACTACAGGTTTAACTTCGACTTTTGGCTCAGTCTTAATAGGTTTAGATTCAACTTCGGAAGCTATCTTCTTATTGATAGATCCTCCGTTCTTACCAGTCTGTTTGTAATACTCATCAGAACCATAAACAACAGCTTTAGTTTCCTTAGCTGCGTCTGTTACTTTCTTTTGAGCTTCTTCTTGTTTCTTTATCTCATCAGTACTTAGAGCGATTACATCTCGCATCTTCTGCTGTTCATTATAAGTATTTATAACTTCCTGAGCCGTTAACTTTTGAGCTTCGAGTCTATCACGTTCAGATTTGGTAATCTTATCATTATTAAGTTTCTCTTCAGCATACTTAATACGAAGCATCGCAAGATTTCTTTCTTCAGCAGATATAACTTGATCAGATCTAAGAAGTTTCTTATAATCCGCCTCAGTCTGTTTCTGCATTTCTACAGTAATCTGCTTTTCAGTTTCAAGAATAGTCTTGCGATTGTTGATTGTCGTTCCGGCATTAGAATCGTAATAACTCTGCGATCCGTGACGAACAATATCATTATTTAAGTTTTTGTTTATCGTATTGCCGTTCTTAGCTGTCTGTTTATAATATTCATCAGAACCATGCACAATAGTCTTTTTAGCTTCTTCTGTACTCTTACTCAGAGTTTCAGCAGCTTTCTTGATTTCAGCAGCAGTAACTCCAATCTTTCCACCCATTTCATTCAAATCATGAACTACTTTTGATCCGGCATTCTTATTAATGCTGTTCTGAATATCAACAACCATTTGAAGAGCTTTTGCAGTATCTCCATTGAATGATTTGAGATATTGCTGATACATAGACTTCCATCTAGCGACGCCAGTACCATAAACTCCTCTAAGAACCTTATCAGTCTCGCTCTTAAGATTTCCAGTATCCAAAGTAGCTTTGATTTCTACATCAGTTCCATCCCTATTTTGAATACTTGCGAGAGTTGCGTCAAGCTGACTAGCTTCGGCATTTGTGCCTTTAAGGGCATTCATGAATTCTTCTACGCTTCCAGCATCAATATTGTCAAAGTTCATCTTAGTAAGATCTAAATTCGATAAATCGATATCTTTAAGTTTATCAAGAGAGAATCCTTCACCTAAATCTACACCAAGTTGATCTTTTATCTGCTTAGCAATATCGCCATTAAGTAATCCAGAAGCTCCTTCTAAGAATCCACCCTCAGCATTTTCACCAAGAATCTTACCAGCATCAAATACTTCTCCATTGCCGTTTATTATTCCATCAACAAGACCTGTAACAATGAATCCACCGAACAATCTGAATAACCATGAAGGTGAACTTATACCAAGAACCTTACAGAATGATGAAGATAAGGTATTTGCAAGAGAAACCATGGCTCCAACAGGACCTCCAAACATAGATGCCCTAGACATTTTGTTTATTCCTTGAGCCAATCCCTGACCAATATTTTCACCATATGTTGTAAAGTCATCACCACGTAATCCTTCAAAGAATGCCTGTTTAATCTTGGCAATAACTTGTCCTACAGTGTATGCAATACGAACCCCATCAACTTCTATCTGTTTTACTATTTTGTCTAAGCTTTTGGTTATTGATGCGAGCAGGAGTAAGAATACTTTTTCCATTAACGGAACTGCCGCATTCAATGTTTGTATTCCAAGAATTATACCATTAGCCATTGATATAGCAGCAATTGGTATTCCGTTTCCTAAAGTAGTCCAGAAATCTATAAAATTCTGAGCAGTTTCAGGACTTAATAGCTTGGTTATGGAATTAACGAAAATATCAATAGCTGCGGCTGCTATAACCATAGCGGCACTAATCCCAAGAAGCGCTACTGTTACTCCTAATAAGATTATAGTACCAATAATACTTACTGATTTTGCAGCGCCTAAAATTAGCATTATTGCAGAAAAGGCTCCTATTGCAATAACCATAGACCACATATTTTGTCGTATGGTTTCCCAATTAAAGGAAGCGATATTAGCCATACCTTGAGCGACAAAATATAATGACGCTGTTATGGCAGCTAAACCAGCAACACCTATTATAAGGTTTTTAGTATCCATACCGCCAATTATACGCATTGCTCCAGCCATAATCACAAGCGCGACAGACATACTCAATATACTACCAGCGATATCCTGCCAAGAATATTGACCTACTAACCATAGGGCCGCACCGATTGGTATGAATGCTAATGATGCCACAAGAATCGCAGAAGCAGCACCTATTTTGAGTTTTGAGCCCATATTGAAAATCAGAGCCAACGCAGTCATCATTAGTACCATAGAAGCGCCAAAAGCTAATATTGGACCAGCTTTCATATCCTTACTATTCTTAGCCACATAGCCAAGAGCAACAGTAATAAGCCCTACAACACCAATAATTTCAACTATTGCTAAAGTTTGTTTCATGTCGAGCTTTGGCATTTTACCAAGTAAACTGAACATTACTCCAACGCCAGCAAGCACCAATGCAATACCAGCTGCGCCAGCAATCATTCCTGCGGATTCATCTGAAAATACTGCTAATAATACTAACGCACCTGTTATAGCTGCTATAACTACGCCTATTGAAACTACTGTGGATACTTTAAATCCTTCAGTTTTTCCAACTATAGTCATTAAACCGACTAAAAGCCCAATTATAAGAGATAGACCCCACATTACGCTAATCGCAGCGTTCAAATCATATGTTTTACTTATAACTGCCAGTTTACCAACTGCATATGCAAGTACACCTAATGCCAATGCAATGCCTATAAGTTGAGAAAATCCTGGGCCAAGGCTCTTTTCTGATACATGCTCGTAATTACCTTTCTTTAAGCCTTTCCAAGCTCCCTTAGATGAGGTTTTAGCGGTTCCGGCCATTGCATTAGCAATACCAGCAACAAATACGAGCATCATCATCATGCCTGTTAAATGCTGAAGAACCTTTATACCCTGAGATGGGTCGTCAATATCATTTACGAGCCTTACAATCAAACCCATTATAGCCATCGCTGATGCTGCCGCAAGTAATGTTTTACCGATATCAGCAGTTCCATCTGAAGCAAATGTTTTGTTTATAAAACCGGTTACTGCCATTAGGCCTATAATAAATAATGAAACCGCTGCTAAAACTTCTATACCCCTTTGTATTTCTTCGGGCTTCATACTTCCTGTAGCTTTTATAACAAGACCCATAGCTACAAATAATGCTGCTAACGAAAGAAGCGACTTCCAGGCTCTATTCATTTTGCTAGCAACTGCAATAACACCAGCAAGCAATCCTATTATTCCGGCTATTCCTAATAATCCTGCCCACCAATAATCACTATTTTCAGCAAGATATGCCATATGTCTTGTAGCATTTGTTATAAGCATTACAGCAACACCTAAGCCAATCAACGCCATACCAAGGCCTTTAAATCCTGATGATGCCTGACCTTTTTCTAGTTTGGAGCTTAAAAGTGCTACTCCTATAATAGCCCCAACAAGTAAACTTATAGTAATAATAGCACCCATAGCTTTACCATAAGCTTTCTCATTCAAATTACCTAATTTTACGAATGCTGAAGCTATAAGATATACAGCACCGGCAGCTCCTAACAATGTTTGCCAAACATTATCAACCGCTAAATAACCGAATCTAGTCGTACAGAATATTATGAAGCCTATATAGATTGCAATAAATGCTCCGAGTCCTAATAATACAGCTTTAGCTTTATTTAAAGATTCCCAATTTGCATCTCCAATCTTCCTTATGGATAATGCTATTAAGAATAATGAAGCACCCATTGAAATAAAGACTTTACAGAATTGCTGAACTTCGGCCAAAGCAGATGCTGCATATTCGGATCTAGATGCTATGATCGATAAAGCAACAACTATAATCCCTAAAACACCAGCAAGAGCACCGACAGCAATAGCTCCACGCTTTAGTTCCTCTTCGTTCATTCCTTTGCCGAGTATGTAAATTGCAGCCATCATTGCTACAATTACTATAGCAAGATCTCTAAATAAAGCTCTGATTGCTCTAGTTTTTATATCAGATCTTATGGCGTCTGCTAAATCACCTATCGATCCTAATGTTTCGCCTATAGCTGCTATTGGTTTAACAAAGCTTTCTACAACGGTTGTGGCTCGATTAAAAGCCTTCAAAGTTTCAACTATTGTAAATATCGCAGTGCCGAGTACAATAATTGTCTTAAGAAGTTTAATCATCTCTTCTGGCGAAAGAGATTTTATATAAGTAGCAGTCTGTTTTATTATTGGACCTAAGACATCCGTAACAATAGTCGCAATCATTTTAACAAGCTCGACTACTGCATTAAAGACCATCTCAACACCTTGCTTAACAGAATTAATCTCTCCTGCAAAAGGTGTTATAAATGCCTTTACTGATTCTATTATTTTTGAAAAGTTCTTAATGGCTGGTTCTAAGAAACCCATGCCATTCATCATACCTAAACCGATACCAGCAACAAGCATAGAACCGATTGTAATAGCCATAACCTTAGAAGGTGATTTGATACCGAAGAATTCTTTAAATTTGTTAATTATAGAATTAACAACTTCTAAAATTGGATTAGGAAGTAATGATATGGCATTAACCATACCCTGACCTATACCAGCTACAATATTTTCTCCAATACTACCTATTTTGGCAAAAGCCTCTCCGCTTCTAAACTGTTCTATTAAATAGGAAGATAAGTTACTTATTGCAGGAAACAATACGGGCCGTAATGCCATAATTATTCCAACAGCAAGTCCTTCCATCATATAGAAGCCAATATTTGAGAACGCTTTTGAGGGAGAAGCAATTCCAAATATAGCTTTTACTTGTCCAATAATTGTATTGAACATGTTCTTAACAGTTTTGGGTATAATTTCGGAAAGTCCATTCCTAATACCTTCTGCTATACCACAAACCATATCATGACCGGCAGTAAGCGCTTCGTTTCTGAAGTTTGTATCTGTTAAGAATCTACCAATTTTCTCAAATGGATTGATTGTTCCAATCTTCTCAAATATTGATTTAATGAAATCTCTAATTTCAGAAAATCTTATTATTACGCCATACTTAATACTATCCATAGCGCCAATTACTTTGGATTCAAACGCACTTGTATCGATTCCTGTAATGGCACCAAATGAACCTATAAGCAAAGCAGTGAGTGCTTTAATAGATTCATAAATTGTGTTTATAATATTTCCGATCTTATTGCCTTCTACACCAAGCCAATGAGCATCGAATATCTTCATCATATGCTCTTTGAATCTATCTATAGGCTCAATTAAAGCCTCAATCCGAGCACATAACTTTTCAAAAGTAGTTAAAGTATTATTGGTTTTTGAATCGGTATCGCTTAATGCTCCGCCAAGTCCAAATATCCCGCTGGTTAGATTTCCAATTACACCAATAATACTTAAAATGGTCTCAATTATCTTACTTAATAGACGAACTATAGGTTGGGCAAATCTGAATGCAACGCTAATTCCTCTTCCTAAAGCTTTAATAATAGAAAATAGACCCTTAAAGGTTCCTTTAACACCTTCAGCAAGTTTAGCACTAACTGATAAGTTTTTAGCAAAATCTCGGAAGCGGAATGACATTTCTAAAAGACTTGCAGTAGAATCACCTGTAAATACCTCAGCAAAAGCTTCTCCAATAGGTTTTACAAATTCCTTAACGGCTCTCCAAAGATTCGATAAACCTTCTATAAGAGCATCTCTACCACCGGCAGCACCCCATTCTTTGAGCATACTGTTACGCCAGTCAGAAATTCGACCTATAATTCCACCTAATTCATCAGAAATAGCAGTCCAAAGAACCTTAGCCTGCTCAAGATCGCCAAAGATATACTCAAAAGTCATAGCCCAACCAGAACCAACAGCTTCCTTTAATGTATCAAGCAACATTGAGAAAGTTTTAACTTCTGTAGCTGCTTTGTTGGCATCATGACCGAGTTTAATTATAGCTTCTATTTGTTCATCGGTGTATTTTGTAGTATCACCTAATGATTTTAATCGATTTATATAAGCGGATTTTTCTGCTTCATAGAGCTTTCGCTCTTCTTCACTCATTTTGGCTAATTCTTCATTAGTTTTACCATAATCTTGAGAGAAATGATTCATCGTCTCCATCAAAACATCAGTAGTCAACCACTGAAACTGAAGACCGTTATTAAATAATTCTTGAAGATTAAATCCGGCACCAAGTTTTCCCTGGCCATTTCTCGTTAAGGTATTATAGGTGCCATCTGCATTCTTCTGAATTGTTCCCATAATCTCAGCGGTTTCTGCCAAATTCTTCAAAACCGTCTGAGTTGCCATATTAGCAAATTTTACCGACTGCCAGTCGCGGAGTACCATATATCCGCCTGACATAGATTGGGAAATGTTATACATCGCTCTGGAAGCTTCATTAGCATTAGCACCTGCTAAAGCTGCCCAGTTCGATATACCTTTCATCGCTTCAGTAGCAGTTGTTAAATCGATACCGGCATTTGTAAACTTACCAATATTTGATGTCATATCAGAGAATGAATAGATAGTCTTATCTGCATATTCATTCAACTGCTCTAAGTGATCTTTTACGACATCAATGCTCTCACCGGTAGAATTCATCATGGTTTGAACAGATGTCATCTTGGTTTCATATTCGTTGAAACCTGCTGTAACCTGGTCTATGGTAAGAGATTTTATTAGCTTTTCACCCATAACAACAGCTTGTTCACCAATTTTTCTAAGCGAACCAATAGCTATTTCTTCAAGCCAATTAAATTTCTTACCAAGACCATCTACAGAATCTTCTGCATTCTTGAAATTGAGTTTGTCAGTAGCTTTACTAAGCTCCTCTAAACCCTTAACACCTTCAAGATCTTTAAGCTGTTTATTGAGGTTATTTAAACTGGACATAGACTGTCCAATATTGTTTTCAAACTGTTTGTTGTCAAATTCCATTTGGACGACTCGTTTGTCAACAGTTTTACTCATAATCTTATAACCTCCTTCCAAGCTTTATCTGCTATCTCCTCGAATATTGGTTTCATAGCAGGATTGATGTAATCTATACCTTCGACATATCGTCCACTTTTTGTTCCATGACCATACTGAAGGATAACAGCTATGTTTACACCATTTTGAATGTTATTGTTAACCCAATAAATTGAAACTTTATTGTTTTCGGTAACAATTTCATAATCCCAGGATTCAGCAGTTTTTCCGGTCCTTCTAGGGGTGGCCTGCTTTAAAGCATCCACTCCCATCTGACCGTACTTATCCAAATTGCCCTTATGCACAAACTCTTTAAGTTTTTCCATAGATTTTAAAGTCTTGGAAAAATCGCCAGTAACTTTAAATTTTATCATTTCTTTGGTTTCCTTCGAGCAGCATTTAGAGCTCTGTATTCGTTTGCAACTTGACCCTTTGATTTCTTTTGTTTTGGAGCATTCTCCACTGAACAAATGTTAATAAGAGTCAGTAACCTATTTATGTGCCATTTAGCAGCTTCAAATGGTATCTGATTAGAAGCCATCCAGAAATATACCAATTCCGACGTTACGATCTTCCGGGATGGTTTGTCATCTCGTTTTGAGAATGTGGTGGCCGTCATAGGATCTTCAATGTATTTTTTTATTTCATTTAAACATTCAAAAGGTAGATTCTTAAATATCAATGGATCTACATTCTGCGTCAAACACATACATTGTATATAATCTATGAAATCTTCACTAGTAAACTCGATTTTATTAGCCTTTGCCACATTTTTAGCTTGATATGCTGGAAACGGTTTATGCCATTTTGACTCCCATTTTGAAATTGACACCAATGAATTTTCAAATTTTAATGTAATTGCCTTAAGGTAAATGTACTCCGACGTATCGTTGTTAAAAAGTTCTATGTCTGGAACATCTATAGTAAGCATTACTTACCATCATCAACTTCTGTCGGAGGAGTTATTACCGTGAGATTAGGCAATACATCAGCAGCCTGTACTTTACTTGCCTCTGCTGCTACTTCAGGCGGAATTACAGCATTCATAAACCTTGCAGCCTCTTCCGCATTTGTAACGAGCTTACAATAAAGCTCAGAATATGCTTCGGTCTGCTTAAACGCCTCAGATAACTCCGGAGACTTTATGAATCTCTTTCCATCCGGAGACTTCTCACCATATGACATGAGAATAAATCTCTCGATAGTTGCCATGATAGCCTCCGAATCACGGGTCTTGATCAAAGTATCGACCATTCCGGCAACTCCACCCTGTGTTGATAACTCCATTTTAAGTAATTCTGCTTTGTTGAGGTTAAAGTCGAATACCTCTTCAACTTTATTACCATCATAATCTGTGTAACTAATTTTCTCGTGTAACATAATATTCTCCTTTCGAAAAAATAAAGTACTGGGAGCAATCACAAGATCACCCCCAATACCTTAAAACTTATTTGAGATACTGCGCCATGCAATATCCTTTAACTGGCTTAGAAATCTTAGCCCATTCGTCCTTTACCGAATCCACAGTTACAGCAGCATTCCTGTAAATCTGACAAATGATTTCGCCATGTGGTGCATTTCGAACGTTAAGACAGTCTATGTCAACAGACATCTCTTTTGTTTTAGGTTCATCCTCCACAGGCTGCTGAGGTTCTACGACTTCAGGAATATCTGCAACGGCTTCTTCTGTTATAAATTTTCTAGGCATAAGTACCTCCTTTATTAACCCTGGGCGAAATGAGACTTAACCTCTGAAGGAAGCGGAAGACGTGCAGGAACCGGCTCAACTACCGGTGTAGCAGAACTATCACCAGGTGTTCCGTACAGAATCTGCTCGAATGAGGCAAGCTTTGCAGAATCAACCTTTGTAGAATCAATCTCAATTACAGAGAGAGGTTTGAAGTCGCCAATGCCACTAATAGGTGTCGTGTTAACTTCCCAGCTAAGTGTAGCTGCCTCAGGACTATCATTAACAGTCTCATGATTCTGTTCTGAAGGCGAAGCCTTACATCCATATACAAGATGAAGAACATATCCAAGATCATCATCTGTATCGGAACCTATCTTTGTTCTATAGCAGAAGCCAAACATAGCTCTCTTCTGCTGACGATAACGAACGCCATTGAGAACTGCTGTACCATCGCACTTATCAAACTCCTCCGGAGAAGAGAAGGCTTCGATAGTAAAGGCATATTCCTCTGCTGAGATCAGATTCAGGTACTTAATATTATCTGCATACTGAGCATTAGGTTCTGCACCTGAAGGACTCTCATTTACTGCAGTAAGGCCATTCCAAACTACTCCAGGATGGTATGTACCGTTCTCTGCATCATAATCATAGAGTACACCATGATCAACGCCAGTTGAATAATAATGCTCACTGGTCTTATCCCAATCTAAAAGATATGATACATCGGGCATTTTTTATATCCTCCTTAATAATATATTTGGTAGCGATAATGATTAAGATCATCGGAACTATAAAAACTTGTAAACCTACAATAGGGTAAATCCAAAATCATATCCTGAATCTTATTGACAGGATCTGGATGGATTAATGTCACATTATAATAATTCCGTTTCAAATAATTAATATTATCTGCTTTAACCAGTTCTTTGTTGTCAAGATTGTATATGATGCATGGGTATTGCAACTTTATAGATTCGGGTGGATTGAAATATACATTGGTAGATCCAAGAATCTCAATCAGACGATTGTGAAGTTCCTTGCGGCTTGCCATTATATACACCTCCCAAATTTAAAGTTATTCGGGGGTAATTTGGCGTGACTGTTTCAACACGCCACTTTTCCCCCATATACTCTGCATATTTAATTTTAGAGAAATGTTCAGAGACAAACGGGTCCATCATTATACTTATAGTCTTAGATAAAACTATATTGTCATTCGTGGAGTTGTTTGCTGATTGCCAACGGGTCGACATATTCTGTACGTCACCAGTAGCCTCCTTTTCAACGATCGAAGGACGCCATACACCTGGCTCATTTGGATCTTCGGTCGTAAGGTCATAGCCTATTATTCCGTGGTATTTCATAACATTTCTCCCTATTTTGAATTATTAGCCTACAGGAAAACCGAAGTCGATTACGCCTGCAGCTGTGCAGCTTTTTGCTGAGTAATAAACGCCATTGAACAATGCAACAACGCCTTTGTAGAACAGATTAAGGCAATCCTCAGCCGGAACGGCCTTAGCTGCTGTAAATGCTGCGTCATAGAAAAGAGCCTTAGACTCATTTGCATAAAGAACAACCTGTGCTACATTCTTATCCTCTGCATCCTGAAAGATCCTATCCTTATTCTTAGCCATAGTTCAGTCCTCCTTAGTTATTTTTCTTGAGAACGATTGCTGAGAAAGGCTTGATCAGGCAAGCCGAGCAGCGAGTCTCGATCAGATACTTCTGCTGGTTATAATCGATATCAAAGTCATCAAACATGTTGATGGCTCCACCCTTATCAGCGCCTACATTGTAGTCCTTAAGATCCAGAATTACGCCATATACATCATTAGGTACAATATTGGCCGGAACCTTAACGATCTTGTTAACGGACATAGCAAGAGCAAGCTCACGCATATCCTTGTAAAGTCTATGGCCAATTGTATCTTCCAGAAGCAGCATATCGGTAACTACTGCTGTAGGGAAGAATGCAGTAAGATTTCCAGATCCCTCATAATCATTCTGAGCTCTAACAGATGCCTTGATCATGGCAGAACCGAGAGACTCGCCCTGAGAAGGACTTACTGTGTAATCGAGCTTAAACAGAGGAGCTTCCTTAACAACCGGAATAATGTTTGTTTCTGAAATTTTATCTTCATCAAGAGTTGATCTGCCATCGCCGAAGATATAAGCTCTTGCAAGCTCATCATTCAGCATCATCCTCATCTCACCCTTGAGCCAGGAAACAACATCAAAATCAGTAATATCAACAATATCATCACGATCCAGCTTCTGCTTCTTATATACGGTTGTAGGTTCAACCTTCCTCTTAAGCAGCCCGAATACCTCTTCCTTCTTAAGCTTACCCTTCTGCGCATAACCCTTAGCCCTGGCATCATCATCACGCAGATCTGCATACATCATCTTAATACGAGCGAAAGGAGTGTGATGTATACCATTCATAACAGTACCAACCCACTCATCCGGCTGATTTTTTATGAAACCGGGAGCCCCGTCACCATTAATGTTCTTGTACTCCGGGAAGAGCCAATCAATATTTTCGATACCATATTCTGCAGCATGCTTAAGATAAGACTCACGCATTGAACCGCAGTTCTTAGCATCAGCTACGATCGCATTCAATCCGTCATGGATTAAAGCATCCTGATCGAAGCTATCGTTGTCGAATACGTTGTGCTTCATGTTTTCTTCTCCTTCTGAATTCTTTATTTCACCAACTATTATTGCAACAGCAGCCTTCTGCTTATCAGAAAGCGTGTTGAAGACATCTGCGACTGTTTCACCATCCTCATCATCGTCATCGTCATCATCTGAATCAGCATGAGACAGCTCATCATCGTCATCGTAGTCATCAGAATCATCGTCGTCATCGTAGTCATCCGAATCATCATCATCATACTCATCATCGTACTCGTCTTCGTCGTCATAATCGTCGTCATCATAGTCGTCGGCGTGAACGAACCAGTCGAGCTCTTCACCAGTGTATATAACACCAGCTTCATCATCAGTATATCCATCGTGCTGTATAACAGAATCGATGAATGCGCCAGGATTTGCCCCGGCAAGGACAAGACTAACTTCTCTTATCGTCCCATGCATGACATCTGAACCTTTCTGCTGAAGCTGGTTCGCATAAATTGAAAGCGATTCTATATCGCCATGCTCTAACAGCTCTTTTGCGTTCTGTCCGGCTGCAGTGTCATTAAAGACGCCGTAAGTGTAAACTCCGTCATCACGATTTTCCAGCAAAGCATGGCCAAGAATATTACTCGGTTCGTTATGCTGGTGGTTCCATACTAACGGAACTTTACGACCGTCATCTGAGGCGAAAGCATTATGTCTTATTATCCTTCCGTCGGAACATCTCAGATCGTTTTTGGTTGCCCAACCAGAAAAATCATATTCCATTTGTTATGCCTCCTCAATTAACTTGTCGAGTTCCTCATCTGAAATATCATCAGATGGTATACCACCATCGGGTGGCATCATGCCTGTGTCAATAGGATTACCATTCATATCCACACGCTGCATATCAGGAGACTGAGATATGTTCTTATTTCTCAATTCGTTAGCTCCAGGATCATCTGCAGGTTTGAGACCGATAACCTGTCTCATTTCATTCGATGTCATAATCTCATTTCTTGTTAACTTATCAGCTAAGTCAGCAAGCTGAGTTGTAGGAACTAAGTCGAAAGAGTTTCTGAAGAACATTATGTCCTGCTTCTGAGTTCTTGCAGTCTTTGTGAGGAATTTGCGCTTCATCTCATCGACAATAGCATTTAGAATCGGCTTAATTGTTCTTTCGTAATAGTTATTCATTGCTTTCTCATCAGCAGTACCATCCATTATCTCTTTTGTAATACCCAATTGGCTATACAGAATTCCAGTTAAGTATTCAACCTGCTCTAAGAGCTTAGATTCAAGTGGACGATTCAGCTGATTAATCTTTTCGGTACCGTCCGCATACGCAATACCATACTTAGAATCTTTAAGCTGATTCTCAATTTCCATACGTCTTTTCTCAGCTTGAGTTCTCTTTGCATCTGTCTTTATGATGTATGGAAGCTGGATAATCATATTGAGTTTTCCAGAACCTGCCATTTCATCAACGTTATCTAGAATTGCAAGCTTATGAATTAGACGCTGCATAGTTGAGTTCGGTTCATTCATTACCGAATAGAACGGATTTTCAACTATAGCTACAGACTTTTTAGGTACAATGATTTCCTCTTTATTTCCGATGCGTTCATTATAAACGCGGGCTTTAATATGAGAGGGATACCATTCAACTACCTTACCAGTCCTAAGTTTTAGAATATCAAATGTTCCTTTCTGAATGTTTACGTCAGTATCTGTAGGTATTATGGCGACACATCCATCATCGAGCATTGACATTACTATATCTTGAAGAAATGCTCTACCAGTCTGGTCAAGGTTGGCCGCTATGGTAAAACACTCATTCAATCCTGAATCCATTTCATATAGAAAAGATCCGTTCTCATCTACTCTTACATGTTTCAATTCAACCTGAGCAGCATCAGTTGCAATTTTGTTGTAAACAGATGTTACAATAGATCGCTCTGCGCCTCTTGAGAATCTAACTCTATCGGGTCTTGTATAATATGATTGACCCATGTAGATCGTCGGATCTTTATTAGCGAAAGCATTCCATGCGTGCTTTAGCCTTTCTGAAAATTTTATACTCATTTTGAATTTCTCCGATTATTTCTTACGATTGCGTTCGGGAAAGATTGTTCCTGGAACAAAGGCTGGAAAAAGACTCATAATTTCATCTTCATCCGTTTTGCGTTTTGCTTTCTTACGCATACGTTCCAGTGTATCTTTTATACGACTTTCAGTATCTCTAGCCGATCGTTGTTCGTCAGGGATACACCTTTCCGCCACCGGCCGATTTACCAGTCTTTACTTTCTTTCCGCCCTGAATAATTTTTTTCTTCCTAGACTTAGGTCTATTCCCACTATTAGTATCCGGATTAGAAGTATCTACATTGTTACGTTTACGAAGTTTTTCAAGCTGTTTTGCGATCCTTTCTTCAGTAGCATTAGCAGCTTCTTTCTGAGCTTTACGAGCTGCCGTATTCTTTTTAGCTTTTTCAAGATTATAAGCTTTACTTTCTCCAGATTTAGTTTCTTCTTTCCAACGCTTATTGAATTCTGTCTCGAAAGAAACTCTTTCAGAATTCTTTTTATGAAAATCTTTCTGAGCCCTTTTATTAGCAAGTGTCTTTTCAGTATCATGATAAGTTCTAGTTTTATAAGACCCAACTTCATCTCGACCTTCTCCGGAAGTTGTAGCATTTCTATGTGCCGAACTTATCTGATCATATTCTTTGGCTTTCTTTTTTCTAATATTTCGCTCTTTACGTAAAGCGGCCTGACGTTCGCCATCAGATTCTCTATATACATATGACGTATTCGTAGGGTCTTCTCGATAAGCAGCAGTAGATCCCTGATGAGCTGAAACTATCTGATCTCTATTTTTCTGACCCCTTTTATACTCATCCGGAGTTAAATCGTTCTTTGATTCTTCTATAAATTTAGCATCTGCTTTCTTTATACGTTTCTTCTCTTTACGAGACATATCTTCCGGATAAATATACCGGTTACCCTCTTTGCGAATGTACTTATGTTTTCCCCAGGATCCTCCATGGACCATATAAGTACTTCCGTCAGCACTTTGGCCATTATACGAATCAGGCTGCTGATCAGCATGGACTAGCACATTGCCATTAGATGTTGTAATCTTTAACATTATAGCCTCCTCTTATTTTCTTTCTCTTCAACCTTATACTTCTTAGAATCAACTTTATTAGCATTATTAGTAGCAACCTTATAACTAACAGCACCTATTAATGCCATATTAGGTCCTGGTACAATGCTTAACGGGACTGATCCAACTATAGCCAACGTCTGATAAGCTTTAATGGCTCCTGGCGTTGTATTTTGACTAATATTCTTCGATGTTATTTCGTAACGACCTGATTTTTTAAGTATATCAGCAATCTCCTTATCACCATCGGATATTCGTTTCTTAATAGCATCTCGATCTTTAAGAACGCTCTTTTGAAAATCATTAGAGCCTTTCTTATTTTTAAATGTACTTATAGTCTCTTCTTTGTTTCTTAAGTCACGTTTATTATAAGCTATAGCTTTTTGAACATCATTCAAACGATTCTGTGTTTGCTTAGCGGTTCTATTACTTTCAGTTCCATATCGTTTCTGTCCAGCTTTGGTAAGTGATCCATCAGGATTTTGGAACCTTCTTACGCCCCATCTTTGACCTAGGATACCATGGTGTTCTAAATATTCACTGGTCATTATTCAAAATCCTCTCTATGCAATTTATAGGCAACAAATGCATCCATCAAAGCTGCGACATTATCGATTTTATCTTCATAACGAAGTTTGAGAAGTTTTCTATTACCATTGTTATCTTCAATAGCAATAGCGTTGCCCATTGTAAACTTCATTAGTTCCTCATCAAAAAGAAGCATCCGCTCTTCAGCTAAATGTTTCAATTCCCCAAGTGGTACAGATTCGGTTTTAACACCTTGGATTACCTTCTCGATACCATATGGTCCATTTTCGCTTTCCCACTTTTCAACAAATGATCTTGCGTTATATGGGTCGAAACCAAAACAGGTTACATCATATTCATTTTCTGTTATGAATTGGTCTAAGTCATCATAGACATCCATTAGATCCAATGTAACGCCTTCCATAACCACTAAAGATCCTTCTTGCATGAAGTCTTCATATTTATCTCTCCTTGAAGGAGCGAGTTTCATCATAGTTGTGGAAGTGATATAGCTTCGAGTTTTCACACCGAAGTACCCATTTTGAAGTGGGAACAAAAATGTAAAGGCGCAGAAGTCATCGCCCTGTGATAAGTCTGCACCAATTGAGCATGGCATGCCCCAATACTCTCTATAAGGGTGTAATAAGGTTTCATCATACGTAAAGTAGTATGTATAACCTTCCATAGGTATTCCAAATCGTTTTGCGAGAATGTCGTTTCTCGATGATGGAACATGCTCAGCTCGTTCTTTCTCTTGCTGATAAGTTTCAAATGTCACAGTCTTATCAAGGTTTGGCTGAGCTTTATACCACATAAAAGGATCATTAATTTCTTCAAGGGAATCCAAACAATACCACCATATTGAAACATGTGGATTGTAGTACTTCCCTTTCAAAATATCATCTAACTCCATCTTTATAGAGTCTCCAGGACCATTACGTGCGGTTCCCTCTGAAGAGACAGCTATAATCAAATAATCATCATTCTTAGAAGCTCCTTGTTCGAGAGCACCGATGACATCTTCTCGAATGTCACCGGAAAGCCATTCATCGACTGTATTAATTCGGCTATTTAAACCTTGTAATTTGTCGATGGTCATTGGCCTTATTTCTAAGTATGAATTCGTTAGGAAATTTTGAATACCAAGTTTAGTACTTGCGAGTTTCTGTCTATTCGCTTTACTACCTGTGGTATTTTGAAGTGATCCTTCCGTTAAAAACTTGAATAAAGGTCCTCTTGCTTTTGCTATAGAGGTCTTTATTGGAGATACAACTTCTTCTGACTGTTTCATTGTCGGAGAAGTGTGAACTTGATGGGTGGTTGTGGTGTCTACATTTAAGAAAAAACTATGAATCGTCGATTCATACATAGATTTTGCAGCACCTCTTGCTACGATCAAGTATTGTTTATTGATTAGTCGTTTACGAATCGTCTTAGTTATATAAGTGCCTGCTGACGGTTCATAAACGGATCTATCAACAAAGTAATACCAGCCAAAGACTTGTTCTGCCCATACTTTAAACGTAGGCAACATATTCAGAGGAGAACCATCTGTCAATGTTAATTCGTTTTCACAGTAAGCTATATAGCCTTCTACTGCGTCTTCATCATAGTAAATGTTAGGATTATCGACTAAGTCGTCTATCCTACACATCTCCATCGAAATCTTTTTATTGACTGGTATCTCACCTCTTAATACAGCATCCCTGAACTGGCTATAATATTTTGGGGTTGCTTTATTATTTAGTGACATTATTTCTTATCCCTTTGCTTGAAATAGGATTTAGCTAAATCTAGATTTGCAGACTTACTGTTAGCAAGGTATTTATTCATGGTTTCTGTAGCGTCAGCATACGCATCATGTTCGTCGATTCTCCTCTGATGTTCAGCTATCTTCTCAGAACGTTCCTTATCATCTTTTGTTATCTTACCGTTTGTGTAATCCTGTTCTATTTCAACCAATTTCTTCTTATATGTTTCTTTTGCTTTCTTTATCTTTTCATTATTAACATAATCTCGAACATTAACGGACTTCAAATCGGTATTTAACTTTTTGTTTATCGCAGCTATACCTACATTTGCGACCATGTTTATTGTAGTATCAGCTAAGAAGTCTGAGCCTTTCTTACTTAAAGCTGAAATATACTGGTCTTTAAATGTAGCCGCTCTTGAGGTCGCATTGTATGCATCTCGAAGCTTCTTTTCCGCAGCAAATCTCTGTGTATATCTAGCTATATCCTCATCTGATAGAGTTCCCTTTCTCTTAATTAACTCCTTATTTTGACGTTCGGCCTCTTTTACTTCTTTCTTCAAAGTGGCCTTATACATCTTCTTACCTTTTCGATTAAGAACACGCTTTCCTTCTTTTTCACTCCATTTGGTGTATCGTTTTACACCAGCTGGGGTAAGCGACCCGTCGGGATTCTGATATCGTCGTACACCCCAACGTTGCCCAAGAATTCCATGGTGCTCTAAGTAGTTTCCATTCTTAATCATAATGCTATGCTTCACTTTCTTAGCCACCTGATGGGCAGAATTTATTTGCGAATTTGTTTTCTTATCTTGGTAATTCTTCTTGGCTGCCTTATATCGCTCTTCGAAGTCTGAACCATTTATGGCCTGAGTAGCCCAGTTCGACCAATCGTCTGCGGTATATCGATCACCATTACTTCTTCTCAAAGCCGTATAGTCATCAAGAGCTTTAAGATTGTTTATTAATTTAGAATCTGGTTTATCGTCAAGAACCCACTTCTTATCTTCTGATTCAATGACATACTTTCCATCATTTCGCTTGAATGAGAAGAAATCGGTTCCACCAATTCGATCTTTCTCCGAATAGTTTCCTTGATCGAAATCCTTATCGCCTTTCTTATAGCTTTCCATTGCTATTCCGGATTTCTTTTGAGTAGTCTTAACTTGCTGTTGAGTTTTGGCTGGTTGGCTACTTGAGGTAGTCTGTATTTTTTCACCTCTAAGTTTTGCATTAACCAAATTCTGAATTTCTTGGTATCGATCACCAAGCGCAGCTTTTCGCTTAGAACCATTTCCGAATTCGCCACGTATAACTCTATTTGCAAGTTCGTCTAATTCTTTGTCAACCGACCCAGTATGCTGTTGAGTTGACGTTGTTTTCTTCTTGGAAGAAGATGCTGCCTTAGCTTTCTTCTTTGCTTCTCTCTCAGCAGCCTTCTTAGCTTTTGCCTCTTCCTTAGCTTTCTTCTTTGCTTCTTTTTCCTTCTCAGCAGCTTCAGCTTCTTCTTGCTGTTTCTTCTTTCTAGCTTCTTCTTGGGCTTGTTTCTCAGCTTTTTCTTTAGCAAGCCTTTCAGCTCGTTCTTTATTCTTAACTTCCATTTCTGCAGCTTTAACTTTTGCGTCTTCCGCTGCTTTTGCTCTTGCTTCTGCAACTTGCTGCTGATAGGAATTCATGGTCGGTTGAGAAGCCTTTCGATCGGCCATCTCTTGTTTTGCTCTATCGTAAGCTCCTGAGAAATTTCCTGATGCACGCTGTTGAGCCATGTCAGATCTAATCTTAGCTTTTATTTCATCGTGGCTATAACCCTGCTTTTTCATTTGAGCAGCGGTATTAGAAATCTGTTGGGTATCATAAATGTATTCTCCACCTATTATGTTCTTATAAGTGTGGTTTTTCCATTTCATACCCTTGACACCAAAGTGTACTAGATAGTTTGTATTTTCCATCACTGCTCTCCTGGGTCAACCTGCACATTCAGTCTCCATTCCAACTCTTTTATTTGGTTGTCATAGGATTGTGAAATGCTTGAATTTTGATTTGGATCGAATGCCTGCTTTACTTTTAAGTAAATGTAAGTCTTAACCATCTCCAAATTTGGAGCATCGTTGAGGTATTCGGACCAAGTATTGCTGGAATCTGTTATAGAATAACCTGAAGGACCAACACCTAACTGGTAAAGTATATTGATCGCCATGTTGATGTTGATTATTATGTCCGTATCAAAAGCTTCATAGTCAGCACTTATGCCAAGAAGCTTTTTAATGGTGTTTAATATACTTTCCATAGTTAGTCCTTTCTGACTCTCTTCTCATAATTTACCCATTTTCCGTCATCACTATAGCTATTTTTATTTAGTTTAAATCCATTCTTTTCAGCAATCCTAATTGATGCTGCATTATCAGTTCTAACGCCCCATACAACTTTCTTTCCGCCATACTTTTGAACATTTTTATCCAAATAGTCCATGGCTTCTTTAGCTGCTTTTGAAGCATAGCCCTTTCCTCTATATTGATCTCCGGAACGTGTACCCATGGCTAAATTGATGCTGTCTCCATCATCTAATACATCGAAAAACGCAACTGGAGTATCACCAACTTTCTTAAGAACTCGTTTAATAACTGCCGAACCCTGTTCAAAACTTAAGTATGATCCATCTTCATCCAAAGCTAATTTGTCTTTTTCATCTTTGGACATTGTTTTAATAATATCTTCAACGTCACCTTTAGTTTTTCCAGCTTTAATAGTTCTATCACGATATATGTAATGTTTCTTACCTTCGTCAGTAAGAGATCCATCTTTATTCTGATACCGACGAACGCCCCACCTTTGTCCAAGAACGCCGTGGTGTTTTAAGTAAGTAGCCATGGACATGTATCTCCTCTCCGTCTTTCAACAAATTCTTTTGGAAGTAAGTCTTTATCTCCAAAGTGAATTGCGTTATGTGTTCGTTTTGAACAACAAACCAAATACTCTGGATTGAAGATGTCTTCGTTCCTATCCAAAATATCCTGTTGCGTTATCGGATTCATATGGTGTATGAGAATGCTTCCTTGTATCTCATAGCCTTCTAATCCTAACTCGCAACCATTGTCTCGTATTATTACTTCATCTCTTACTCGTCGCCACGTTTCAGATCTATAGAATTTTTGGTTCAAATATCTGTCAAAACCGAAAGTGTCTGCACCAATTACTCCACCCATCTTTAGGTATTGAAATCGTTCTTCTAAAGTTGGAAGCCTTGACAATTCTTTATATGTCTTCTTCATCTTCTTGTTCCTCTTGATTAGAGGTTCCGGAGTAAACGCCCATAGCTCGAATAGCATCTGCATATAGTTCTCCAGTTTTCTTCTCGGCCTCAATCTGTTCAGTCCTTGCGACAGCGAGTTGATTCTCGGTCTTAAGTTTTTCGAGTTCATACTCGTATTTGCGAGTACCAAGCTTGAGAAAGTGACAAATTATCTGTGAAGAAGCTCTTCCTTCACGCATCATTCGTTCTGCGCAGTCGAATGAAAGAGCTATCATCTCGTTTTCTCGACCTTCAGGAGTCTCTGCATGCCTCTTTCTTAAGTATGGCTCTCCAGATTCGGTTGTCTTTCGTTTTGCCACAATAGTTCCTCCTCACTTTTCATTCCTTTCCGTGTAGAATATAAACACTTTGTAAAAGTACTGGCTACGTTTTGAAAACTTTTTACAGAGATTCACAACAGTTTCAACATACTTTTCATTACATTTCGTAGCCAGTCGAAAGGAGAATGAAAGACCGTGGCAGGTTTTTGCAATACGATTGTGAATCCCCATAAAAAATTTTCAAAGTCAGAAAAATATAAATAACCCCCGGAGAAATTTTAAAGAGGGCGGCGATTGCGGGGGTGGGGGTGTTTTTCGAGACCCCCCTCTATGGGTTTGAAATGATATAATAGGGTGGGGCTGAAAAAATGAAGGCAAGGCAGGCTTCATTTTTATTTTTTCTGTTGAACTACTAACACAACTTGCACGCGCTCGTTAAAAGGAGTAACAAACATGCAAATGTTTTTAAAAGGCAAACGTTGTGTATAATAACTTAATCAAAATCATATTTTCCGTAATCAACGCATGCAAGTTGCGCTTTCGCTCTAATGAAAGAAGGATTAAATGAGTAAAAGTAAAAACCTTTAGTCAACCTTATATATGGGTTTCTATATTTTTTTCAAGATCGACAGGCTTTATCTCAGTGTCTGGCCACACTTTGATGTATATGCCTAATGGATCAGACTCTATCAGTTCATTCATTGTATTAACAACATGTTGATCGAATTCAGCTTCTGTTAAACGACTTTGAAGTAAACCAAAAGAACCTAAAATTGCAAGAGTTTCATAAGTATTATGACCATAAACAGTGTCAAACTCTTTCCATTCATCGAACTTCTGAAACGGATTGAAAGGATTGTCAATTGTAGAAAGCATTGCATTGAAATCTGAATGCTTACTTTCTGATTCGTCTAAGTAATCAGTATTCATCTTGTTCATCTCCTTTCAATTAGTCACTCTTCAGAGCCTTTAGCATATTTTCTTACAGTAGAAGGACTAACACCTAACATGTCAGCTACTTCTGAAATAGGATAGCCATTATTTATTAGACGCTGCATACTATTTATTTTAGCTGCAGATACAGTAGCTCCATTTTTTCTTGGAATTGCACGCTGTTTGACTTGATCCATGTCTGTATTATTAAGTATGTCATTCATTTTACTGTAAGAAATAGCATGATTCTGAATAGCTTCCCATTCTTTATCTGTTATTTCTATCAAAACATTTTTCTTACCAGAACCATACATAGCTCTATATTTTGCAATAGTCTGACGTCTTAATTTCTTTTCATCATCGCCAGGCATGTCAGTTCCATATTGCAATTTATAGTCTTTTAATTTCTTATTTATTTCTGCTGAAGACTTTGTTTGTGCGAGTCTTTCCTTAGGTGAGTTTTTCTTCGCAGTGTTGAGCTTTGCATTAAGTTCTGCAATTTCATTAGCATAGGTATCCTTAGCCGATTTATTCACTGGGGTGGGGGTAATGCTGTATGCCAGCTTACGACTTTCATTAGCCATCGCTTTCATCTTGTTGGCATAGTCTGCATATAATCTTTCTTGTGGTGTGCCTTCATGAGGAACCTTGGATCCAGCAGGAGTAGACATAAGCTCTCTAGCATCTGTTACCAAATCCATACGTGCTCTTTTAGTCTGGTAGTTTTTAGTCTCATATATAGGATTGCCATCTTCATCGGTAATAATATTCTTATTACTATCTCTCTTAGCTTTACTATATGTCTTACCAGTAGCTGTGTATTCCCATTCTCCCTGCTCATTGGGCTTGTAGGATTTCTTAACTTGATCCATATATACTTCGTTCTTAGCCCTTGAGATTAGAGTAGCAGCACCTCCAGATTTCTTACCTTGGTATTTCTCATACAATGCTTTAATACCATAATCTATTTCTGATTGTCTCCAATCCAGATCATGCTTCTGTGCATCAATGACTACCATCGAATGCTTATCGGCTCTTATTAATTCTTCAACCGAAGCATTTTGTATGGTCATATCTGTTATAAGATTTGAAACCATACCCATCTGTATTCCTTTTTCTTTATCGGTCATAGGATGACGCTTAGGATTGTAACCTAAAGCTTCTTTTATTTCTGCTTTAGATTTTCCTTCTTCAATAAGCTTTCTTTGTTTCTCTATGTCCTCTGAATAATAACTTCCAGTATCGAAAGATTTAAGCGAATCAAATCTAGGATCTTTCGCAGTAGATTTGATAGGAGTTATTACATTTCCTTTTTTATCTTTGGTTGGTATTACTATTGCTGTATCACCATCAAAGTCTGCACCAGATAGTGTACCAGCAGTCTTAGGATTTAATCCTATAGCATCAACACTGCTTGTAGAGAATGTGGATTTTCCTTGTTTGTTGTTATTATTTACAACACATATAGGAATCTCAAATGTTCCAGCATGCGGATACCTTACCAAAGCAACTTCTGTACCGGTCGGTAATGAAGGACAATATACTTCATTGTCTTTCAGAGATGGTACTGGAAGTAATACTTTTGTTGACTGTTTGGGAAACGCCATTGTATCCAAACATTTTGCAGATGAATCGCATTCTTCTGCAAAATCTTTAAGCATCTTAGATCTTATAGCATCATTGTTATAAGATTTAATTTCCTCAAACATATCTAATTTCTGCTGATAAGTAAGATTTAACTGTTTCTTAATCAGCGAAGGATTCTGTTTGCTAAGCATCTGAGCAGCAACGCTTTTTGAATAATGATCCCAGTCATCTTCATCTTTTAAGATGTTTATTACAGAAAGCTGTTTCTTTCCATTTTCATCTGTATACCATCTTTGACCATTTGCTTTAATGACTGCTCCAAATGGATTTTCAGGATCATCTTTTAATGATTTAAATACTTTCTCCTTTGGAGTGCCAACAGGCTTATTACTATTATAGACAACATCATAACCTTCAGGAACATTTCCATAAAAGGCCATACCTTTCATATAATGTTTTCCATCAACAGCAACACGAACTTGAGCATATTCACTTGTGCCGAGACTTATGTCTTCAACACCTCTTCTAAGTTCAATGGTTCCGTCTTTCTCTTTTCCTCCTTCTTCAGCATAACGAATGTAAACTCGTTTACTATCTATGGATTTAGGATATTCGGGTTTTACCCAAGTAGCACCACCATCAGGAGAGTATTCAACAAAAGATTCTATATCACCTCTGTTTTGGTTTAACTCTTTACGAGTTGTTCCAGGAGGTGCAAGAACTTTTACTTTTGTATATTGCTGTTTGTTATTTGCCTGCTGAATATCAAGAGTCTCAACAACATAACCTTGCTCTTTAAGAGAATTTAAGGCGGTTTTGAGAGTCTCTTTAGAAACTCCCATTCCGCCTATCTCTGTTTCAACGCCACTTCCTACGTCTATGTATTTTACTTCTTTTAATCTTTTCTTTAATTCTTCAGCAGTGTTATTAATTCTTTCTGCTCTTTTCCCTTCAGTTCTTTCGAGCCAACCTCTAACTGTTGATTCGTTGACCCCCATTATTTCACCAATCTTTGTAGGGCCATAGCCTTTATCTTTAAGTCTATTTGCTCTTGCTATATTAGCTGCTTGTTCATTTGCGGTAGCTTCAGATCTTTTCTGTCTAAGAACTGTTGTCGAAATTCCCATAATGTCTGCAATTTCCTTATCAGTTCTTTTCTTGCCATCCGCATTAAGTGAATCTTTTAAAGCCCTGTATTCAGCAAGGAATCTATAATTTTCTTTAGTTCCTTTTGCTCCCTTACCAGAGCCGTATTCATATCGACCACTATGTGGAACCATTCCTGCATGAGGAGTTCCATAATGTTTTAATTCTCCACTCATTTCATTCTCCCTCTAAGATTCTTGTTAATCTTTTGTTTCTGGAAACTATAAGATCCATGTAATGAGAAATAAGATCGATTCCAGGATTGTCGATCAAAATATCATTATTCTGATAAATCCTTAATTCCATTTCTATATCTCCAGGTTTAAAATTTAGGAGTCTTCCGTATTCCAAACAAAAAAGGCTAGCATATAAACAAAGCTGCTCCATATGAGCAGGTGTCTTACCAGTCTTTAAATCATGAATACGCAGAAATCCTTTTTTCTCATTAAACAAAATTGCATCTGCAGTCCCATAACAATATTGGGAGTAATATAGAACGACTTCGGGTTTCATCTTAAAACCTATTGCATCGTTCACATACATGTAAAATGTTTCTTTCTTTCTCTCTACCCTTATTCTGTTCTCAATAAGGCTTGCTGCTACTGCATGTAGTTTTGTTCCTTCTTCTGCAGCTTTAGTGTTGTTAACCCATTCATCGAAATCTTCATCAGATTTTCGAATCCATGAGTTTTGAGAACAGGATAGAATTGCGTGAGTTCCCTCAACGCTTAAGTGCTTGTTCCATCGCATTTAAAACGTCCTCCTCATTCTCTGGATAGATAAAGGACGCAAAAGACATCGAATTCATTTTGTTAACATAATATTCTTGATTCGGCCGCTTACTAGCATTTTCAGATTTCTTTACTTCTAAAGCAGCCCAATTGTTTTTGTTTAAAACTATCAAATCAGGAATACCTTGTTTATAATTTGCATCTTCTTTCATAATCATGCTATCTGGAAATCGCTTTTTAATTTTCGCAATCAGTTTAGACTGATAATCTTTTTCAAGCATAAAGACCTCCAAAAATAAAAAAGAAGAGAGTTTCTACTCCTCTCTCCTATAAAAGACGATGTTTTTTGCGCGAGACCAAAAAATTACAATTCAACAAATTTCCTCTCATTGAACTTCTTCTTCTTACTCAGAGCAGCTCTAATTGCTAGGTCGATGTTGCTCTTTGACAGTAGCATGTAGAAATATAAATCAACAAACGGAGTGTTCAATCTGTCGATTCTTCCCATTGCTTGAGTCAATACTTTGTAAGAATAATTTTGACTGAAGAATATAATAGTATCTGTCTTTAAACAATTCCATCCTTCAGCTCCAGCTGTATATTGAACTAAATAAACCCATTTATGAGTTTCTGGAATTTCTTGATGCTTATGACCATTCCATTCTGCAACTTCAAAATCAGTTTCACTAAAAAGTTCTTTTAACAACTCTAACTCATAATCAAAATTATAAAAGATTATTACCCTCCTATGTTTCTCTGAAATATCCATAACCGTATTCAAGCGATCTTCCGATGAGTTTGAAATCTTTCTTAACGCATAACATAACTCAGAAGCATTCTCTATAGGTTTGTTTTTGTCTGCATCCCACCTATTAACCATCAAGTCTTTATATGCATCCTTGTCATACTCAACATACACATATTCTCTATGAGTTATTGTATGTTTCTCATAATTCATATCAACAAGTATCGAGTCTCTCAATCTAGTTAATCTTTTTAAACCAACATACTTGTCTATTTTAGGAAATGTTGTAAATCTCGAATAGACTATATGCTGATCATTAAAATCAGTTCGGTTTCGATAGAATCCATGGGCTAAGAATACTGGAATATAATCACTCCATGTATCTCCAGGCGTTGCCGACAATAGAATCCAGTTATTATGTTTAGCAATTCTTAAGAATGCTTTAACCCATGTTCCATTACCAACAACTCGTTGTTCATCAAATATAAAGAAAGAATCTTTAACTTCTTTATACTTTGAAATGTTGTTCCATGAATCTACAACAACTTTATGATCATATACTGCTAAATCAGTTTCGGGAGTAATAAGAAAGGGAGCCATATCAAGCTCCCATTCCTTTTCATCCCTTTTTCTTGCTGTTGTAATCACATACAAGTCTTTAGGGTCTGGCATACGGTCTTCAAAATATAAATGACCACCCTGTTCCTTGTAGTAATACGCCAAAGCGGTACGAGACTTACCAGAGCCCATACCGCCACAAAGAATACAACCATTCTTCATTCTTGACACAGCATCAAGCTGGTAGTCTCGTAACCCGAAATTCATTTAATCACCTCAATCAAAAGGAAGCTCATCTTCCTCATCATAATCAGCATATTTAGAAAGAAGCCTAGACTCTCTGAACTTTACAACAAGGTTCTCTAAATATAAAGAATATCCCTGCTTACCATTGCTCTCCCACATCTTATTGCTTTTACTTGCTTCAAGGCTTGCAAACTCGATCTCCGTTCTATCAAGCTTTGCATAATGAGCCTTAGGCAGAAGTTTCTTCTTATCATCCTTCAAGAAGTAGATCTCCGGATCATACTGACCAAGGATAATCTTCACATACGGAACGCCTTCTGAACCATCCTTGGGTTTTGTTCTCTTAACATTAATCATTTTGTCGGCTAATTCAACCGCCTGATCTTCTGTGAGGATTATTGAGAAGTTCGCATCACCTTCTTTGTTAAACTTGTCTCCTCTTCCCTCAAAATTCCTAAATATTAACTGAACATTATCAAACTCATAAATTTCTCTTGGCATAACTTATTCTCCTTTCGTTACCTTAGCACCTTTGAATGGTGGAGCATCGTATGGCTCGTCAGAAACGAACCATTCGAAATCTCCATACTCATTAATTTTGTCTTTAGCTTCATTTACGAGATCATTAAAATATCCATAATCAATCTCATCTTCTTTGCCGAAAGCTTTTACATCTTCAGCTTCCAACCACCTGTATCCTTTAGAACCGCCTGCTGCCGCATATTTACTATCGCCAGCATCTCGCAACAATATTCCGCCTCCACATCCTTCTTTGATTGGACAGAATGAACCAACTTTTCCAACAAACACATATGAATGATTTTCCTCATTAAGATTTTCATTCATGTCCAAATATAAAGCTGTAGATACGGACTTTGTTGTACAAAGATCTGAGAATTCGAGATCTTCTTTTGAGAATAATACTTTAAACACATAAGGAATCTGGAACTGCGTGCCAGTCGCAGTCCATTCACCACTGTGCTTTGCATTGTCTCCTGGGATAAGACCCCACTGTTTCTCACATTTCTCAGCAGTAGCATACTTTGCTATATAAACAGCATCATTAACAAGACACATCCTGTCATAAATAGCTTCATAGTCGAAGTTGTATCCATACATCTGACCATACTTCTTTATGAACTCAATAATATCATTATCCACATTTGGAATCTTGATACTATCTGTCTTGATGTGTGCTACTGTATAGCCTCTGCGCTGAACCTCATGTTTGAGATTGATCATAAATAAAGCTCCACGCTTTGCTACTATATTATCTTTGTTTCTAACATCTCTAAATGGATTAGGGAATTGAGCTGATGTTAATCCATACACAGAATTGATTGCCGTCTTAAGAGCATTTGCAAGCTGCTTAGATGTGATTTCACCGCTTTTAACTTTCTCGACATATTTAACTAACTTTCCATCCAGAAGTTTAGCAACCAAATCCCAGTCTTCATGTTTTATTGCCAACCTTGCTCTTTTAAGTTCCTTAAACCTATTTGTGTATTCTTCACCAAACAGATCCTCGGCTTCTATACTTGAAGGATGCATACTTTCTACGTCATCCAAACCAACATCACCATACATGCCAGGTTCAGAATATACATATCCACCTTCTCCTACTTCTTCTCCACGATATATAGATTTGCCAGCTTCAAAATAATATCCAGGGAAGATTGGCCTGCCTTTCTTATCAAACTTTGTGAATTCTGGATCTACATCCAATCCGCTCTTGTTAATAATCTTTTCAGTCATCTTCTCATCAATATCATCGGTCTCACCCATGAAACGATAATTGAAGAATGTCTGAGGCTTCTTGTTCTTCCCAAATATAATTCTAGTGGTTAAACTGTTTGTTGTATCATTAACAGTCATACCAGCCACATCAGCAAGAATCTCTCTTGACAACCAATCTCCTGCAAGATAATGAAATGCTGCTTCAGTTGCTATTACATCATTGTCACAATATTCAGCAACCAATTCCCATTTATCTTTAGGAACAGGTTTATCCCATGGGAGCCCAAGTTCTTTATGATGTATTCCCATTTCGATCTCAAGTTTCTTAAGACTCTTCTTATTACCTGCAGAAGCAAAGTCATAAACATCTGTATAACTCAAATTATAAGCTTCTCCAAAGAAAGCATCTTTATCGCCACTTATAATTCTCTGGCTAAGATTATACAGCTGCTCATTATTATATCCCATCATCCTGGCATACATTATGTGATTGTCATATCGTCTGTTATTAAAACCGATCCACCTATAAGGAAGTAGATTCTCAATTTCTTCTGGTGATGGATTAATCATTCTTACTACAGCATGATCAGGTCCTGAAAACTTCCAATTGACTAAGAACAGATTCGGAAACACCTCTATGTCATAAAATATAATGGGCGAATCCCCATCTTTAATTGGATCAGAACAATCATCTGAATGAAAATGCATCTTATCGACTAAATCCATACAATAATCTGCATTATTCGTGGAGTTCATTGCAAATATCCATACATCTTGGAACAAGTTTGTAACATCGTAATGAATTCCGTCATTATATGCATCTTCCAAAATCTTATAGATAAAATCTATAGACGGCTTAGTCGCTGGATGTATCTCCTTCCTTAAGTTTTTCTCGATCAGCTTTCTTATCTGTCTTTCAGATCGTATTACATTATCGCTGACCACTTTCTTCTCCTTTCGTAAAGGCAGCCCACTGCTAATTGTTGCAATAGGGATATCATTACACAAACTCAACTTTCTGCGCAATGAGCTTTTACCTGTAAATACTTTTATCTCCACGTGCTCATCATAAACATAATCAAGTTTTGTTACATCCCCATCATAAATATAATGCATATGGAGACCATTACCGCTCTTCGATGTTTCAACATAAGTTTGTGGAAATCTTGTAGCATACTCCAAATTCTTATCGAGACTCTTTTCTCCTTTCTCGTCTCGAATATCCAAGTCAATTACTATGTGGTTTGTAGGAACGCGAACATAATGAAGTTTATGAGTGTCTATCTCTTTAAGCTTAGTTTTGACATTGTCCCACTTATTTGATGGAATCCCATCTGAATTTCCATATTGAGCTAGACAATCTGAACAAAACGAATCAAAAAATGAAGCCTGTTCACTAAGTTTGATCCAAGAGGCAAATTTCTTAATCTTTTTAGTAACAGCCTTCGCAATATCCCTATTCAATTTTTCTGGTCTAAAACCTAAATAATAATTTCTTTTAGATACCCCATTAACAAATGCTCTCTCCTTATACTCTCTAAAGTAATTCTTAAGTTCTTCTCTAAAGAGATGCATCATCATCTTCTTTTCATATCCGCCATTCTCACAGAACTCCTTGTACATAGCATAAGCTCTCTTTAAACTAACAGAGTCTTCTTCTTCAAAGACATCTCTATACTCTTCTATAAAGTTGAAGAAAATATCTGTCTTGTACATCATGTCTATTGGCCTATACTTGTTATAGTAATTCTTACCAAGTTCGTTATAGACTTCTAGACAGTGATAAGCGATCGCTCCAAGTTCATAGTTAATAAGTTCTCTTAATTCAAAATATCTATTATCTTCAATTTTATCTCCAGTTGGTCTTACATCTATAAGCCTTCTTATAATTCCTGCTTTGCCATCCGTAATCTTAACAGGCTTATTAGTACCCATAAATAGCATACTATTAATTCTCATAGAATAAACCGATTTAAACTTCTCATTCATTGCTATCTCTTCATGAGACACAATACTGTTCAATTTAGTATTATCTTCTATCTTGCTTAAATCGCCATCATCCTGTATTGCTACTAATGGATTTGATCTAAATGCCTCTGTGGCAAATTGATTACCATTGCTGGTTAAAGCTTTAGCTTCAAAGACTGTATAATATCCTTGAAATAACTGTTGAATAATTTGAAGAATTGTGGATTTACCAGTTCCTGGATCTCCATAAAATACTAAGAACTTTTGAATCTTTTTTGAATCGCCAGCTATAATAGAGCCTATAGCCCACTCAATCTTTTGACGTTCTTCTACATCGTACAAAGTCGAAATAAGTTCTTCATATGCAGGGCATTCACCTTTATTCATAGAATACGGTAAACGCATAGATACATAATCGCTTCGTTTTATAGGAGTATCTTGGAAAGTTACTTTTGTGTCTAATTGTGTATAGTTATTTCCAATAGACTTAACATATTGCTTATACTCTCTCCAAGTATTTGACGCGAATGAACTCATCCATCTAACTTTTATATGATCATCACAGTCTTCTTTAAGTTTGTCATAATATTTTTGAAGATCTTCATCAACTAATCTAGGAACGTCATATTCTTCTGTGGACCATAAACCTTTCGCTTCATCCCATACTGCATAGAATGATTGACCTCTAACCATAAGGTCTTTTGTCTTTGCGACATTGAAGTCTACATATATCTCAGTTACTCCTTTTTTGGGACATCGTTTCTTTATTGTATAAAAGTCCACATTTTTATCTCCTTTTCACTAAAAAATGCCATTTGTCAAAAATCCAAAAATTTTGGTATAAACTCTTTTTATAAAAATATATATTTTTTCCTACACTAATATATTAAAATTTTTGACAAATTGACAAATAATCCCCGCAAACCCGCATAAATACTGGGTTTCTGGACTTGTCAAAAATTTTTTCACTTGTCACTTTTTTGACAAATTTGTCACTTTTTTGCCATTTTTGTCGTCTCTACGACCCTAAAAATCACCTTCAAAAATCTCAAAATTTTCAAAAATCTCATTTTTTAACTTTTTGACAAGTAAAATGACAAGTAAAATGACAAGTGGAGACGACCTAAAAATGGCCATCCCCACCATTTTAACACCTAAAATTCACCAAAATCACTCAAAAATCTCGACCTGATCGTCATCTTTTTTATCGTTTTTACGTCCGATCAGGGCAACATCGCTGCTTAAAACATCCACACGATTCTCCAAAATCTCCATCTTTTCAGCATGTTTCTTGTATACTTTGTATCCCAAATAGGTCAATCCAGCAAGTGCTGTAATGCCAAAAGTTGTCCAAAATGTCAACCCGGCAACGTCCGTCTGAAGATCTCCGATCAGCTTTCTCTGTGTCTCATCAATGCTATAAAGAGCATCAAAATTCTCATTGCAGCCTGTCCAAGCCTTTCCACAATCTGCATAAAGCTGGTCAATCTCGATCGAATGATTGTGTACAACATCTCCTAATAACTCTACCTGTCTCTCAACTGTTAATCCGTCCATAATTCAAACTCCTTTCTAAATTTGATCAAACTCACCTGTACTATTTACGTAATACATAAACTGACTCCAAATCTCAATTTTAGTCAAATCGTTCTTACTGTTCCTGATATAAAATAGTCCTCCTTTCCCATCAGGGCGGAACTTCCGATCCAAGAAAATATCAACTTTACGTTCCAAATTCTTAAGATCGAAAGTCCCATTTCTGTAGTCTTTTAGTCCAAGATTCTTAATCATGAACCAGAACCAATCGACCGCATTACCTGCCACGGTCTCACATGAGAGACTCAAAGCTACCATCATTTCCAATACGCTGCAAGGACCATCATTCATATATCGTTTCATCAAATCACCGTAGTCATTGTCAAATATAAAACGATCTCTTAAGTCCAAACCATACGCAGCACGATTAGAATCGAATGAGATGGACCAAATGAATTCCTTCCTATATAAATATCCAAGTACTTCACTATAGTCTTCACTATCACCATCATCTATGAGATTGACGAGCCATAGAAAATATAACTCCTCAACTCTTTGTTCCATAATATATTATTCATCCTCCGGTCCCTGATCAGGACTGAAACCATCGTAATTCTCGTCCGCCATGATCACTTCATAATCAATGTCAAGATTTAAATTACGAATATAAACTGTGCCTTCTTCTGTTTCCTCAGCTTCCTTAATTACATCATTGCCGCCAAGAAGAGCATAACCATTGTCTATAATTTCATCGGGATCTTCCTCATTCACAACAACCCCATCTTTGTACAAGATAACGGTTTTCTGTTCTTTTTCGCTATGTGCAAAAGCTCCAGGACTAAGCAAGAATATTGTATTGGCTTTACCCTTATTCTTACGTTTCTCCTTTATAATATCTCCAGGATCTTCTTTAGAATAATTAGCCTTTACAATCTTTGAATATCCTTCCCTATCTTCAGGATCAATATCCGGGTTCTTTACCGGCTTGAACTCGTCATTTTCATCCCTAATCTCCTCTGCAGCCTCCTCAGATGCCTCTGTAACGCGTTTAGAGGCCTTTTTACGGCCTTTCTTGGGTTTTCTGGTATAATTCATCAGCTCGGCCACTTCATCCTCTAATTGGCGGTCATATGAGCCTTTAAGGACTATATACGTTCCTCCTACGCCCAAACCTAATCCAGCGAGGAAAAATAACGCTTCCTTCATAAATATCCACTCCTTTCTTTAATTATTTGTCACTGCGGTTATAGTATCTACAACCTGACGCATACTGTTGAACTCCTCATTCAACGCATCAAACAATGTCCAAGGATACTTCTTTGCAAGTGCCTTAGATATCACAATTGCGTCATTCTCGTTGTAGCCTTCCGCCTGCCTTCTCAACTCAGTCAAGTGCATCTGCTCCTCAGCTTCGGATCTGGTCAAACGAGGCGTCTCTGCCAAGATTTCCTGCATTCCCTGAGCAACTGCCTGAGTGTAATCAGGCTCATCGTACCAGTCGACATCAGTATTCTCAAACTCTTTAGCGCCGGTCTTTGGCGTGAATACCTGCTGATTGGCATCTGGTAATGTGTTTGGAATTCTACCAGTTACTCTATTTCTGTTTGGTGGGTAATAATTATCCATTCATGACACCTCCATTGAACTGGGCATTCACCATGTCAACCTGCTTCTTCATCTCCTGCTGCTCATGAGCAATAAGTGCCTGTATGTACCAAACAGCCTTCTCAAGATCCTGTATACCGTTTTTCTTCTTCCATCTACACAAATACTTAATCGCGTTACCTGTGTTAAATGCCTCGATACCATAGAGGTCGCACGTAGCAGCCTCTATAATATCAATAGTTTCCATTCCGTTTCCCAGCTGGTAATGTGCCGGGTGATTAATCATATTAGCCATAATAATCCTTTTCCCTTTCTCCCCATAATTCATATGGTTTCATGTCAAATAAATATCTACACCAATATTCTCCGTAACCTGGCTCTTCGTAGCCTGGAGTTATTCAAGCCGGTACGTTCGCTCTTTTTCCTATCAACCTATAGCAGTTGAAGTCCATAAGAACTACAGGCTCAAGACCGTTTAAGAATCTCCTATTCGGTCTTTTATGTTTCACGATTCCGAAACTTACCGGATAAAGAGAATCATGTCCAGGAGTCTTTGGATCATATTCCCAGCCATAAAGCTGCCCATTTACTGTACGTTCGAAGCCAAGTAAGTCATAAACCTCATTCAAATATAAACGTGCCGGCTTTTTACCTTTATATCTGCCCAAGAGAATGTTATTTACATTTCTCTCCATTTGATGCAAGAATGCCCAGTTGTACTCAGGATCCTCACGATACTTACCTTCGCAAGATTCGTCAAAGAACTTTGTGAATTCGCCAAATTCCTCCCCATCCAATACAAGTTCTTCAACTGTCCTAGTCTTCTTTTTACCTTTGGCATCTTCATACTCTTCTTCGACTTCGACTTTCTTACCGCCGAATCTGTAGTATGCATCCTTTTCCTTGCCTTCTTCCTCGACCACACGCTCACGATACTTCCTAAATACCGTATCTAATCCTACATAAGCAGCTGCCCATCCGCTTATATCATCTTTAAGCTCCGCATGAGACTTTCCTATTGCTGCCAATCCCAATCCAAGTGCTACTGCAGGTATCACATACCAACGTGCAGCCTTGAAATATGCTTTAAGAGTCATTTCGAACTCTTCTTTTCCTTCAATAAGATCGTCTTCATCAGCTTCTCCAGCCTCGATAGCAGTCTCAACTTCATCATTATGCTCTTCTATCTCGGCCTTAACTTCATCAGTCTCTCTGATGAATTTGGTTGTAGCTATACCAGTTAACACCACAGCACCAACCACAGCAGTTATACCAAACCCAAGCAAAATATCAGCTTCGTTGTCGACGCAAAAGTCTGCTAACTCTTCACATGCGTCTAAGTAATCATCGAAAAGTGTCAATGTGCTCTCCTTTCATGTCTTCTACTATTTTTAACCACTCAAATAAGTTCATTTGGTGGTATTCGTTCTCAACTGGTTCAAACTTTCCTCGTCCCTGCATACTATTCCATATCGCAAATAACTGACGAGGTTTCTTATTCGCAACAAAGCCGACACCATATATTGCTGCGATGTCAGCTCTTACCTGTTTTATACTTACTTTCCCCATAATTTATACCATTATAGCCGGCTTCGGGAAATATAAGTTGTATCCTTTCACCATTTCTCCGTCTATACGCTCCCTAGACATCGTATACTCTACGTCTTCCACAGACTCCCAGCCATACTTATTGGCTCTATCCTGCTTTGACCACTTGAGCTTTATTCCGGCCCTTTCGTATACGTCTGCAACAGATATCCAATCGTAATCTTCAATATCCTCATCCAGGACATCCAAGAAATACTTTACATCTGCAATTGTGCCAGGGATAAATATTGATACGCCGTCGATACGTTCGTCACGTTCGGAGATACGCATCTTACCGCCTTCTCCTTTTGAGATCTTGCTATATCCAAGCGGATCGTCGAACTTCCTCTTGCTGCTCTTACGCTTTCCGCCTTTGTGAAATATCATGTCGATCGCATTTGTGAGCGAGTCGCTTATCGCATCAAATACTGCTGGAATGAAGAACTCGTATGTGATGTACTCAGGTATGTTCGAAATATCTTCCGGGAAGTAATACTCCCTAATCTTTGATGCAAATGACTTCTTTGTAGCTTTAGCTTTTACTACAGCTTTCTTTTTCGCCATCTCATTCTCCTTTCAAAAATTTAAAGAAGCAAAGGCCTAGATTTCTCTAAGCCTTTTTACGCTTCTTATTGCAGATTATTCCTCTTCGGATTCTTCATCCTCTTCATCATCGTCGAGATCTTCCTGCTTTGACTTCTTGGTAGCCTTTCCTTTTACTACCGGCTTCTTCTTACCTTTCTTCTTACGACGCGGCTTTTCGTCCTCTTCCTCTTCGTCATCATCGCCACGGTTTCTTACCCAGTCTACAAGTTTCTTGATACCATATCCGATCCCAAACAGACCGCCTGCGGCACCAACAATACTGAAACCGGCTATAACCTTAGCCAATCCTGACAGCTCATCGGTCGAGTCAGCAATATCAACCATTGCGTCATAAATCTCACCATTTGTAGGTTCAGCCGGCAGCAAATCTGCCACCGTTGTTTCTCCGTCAATCATTGCAGTTGTTACTAATTCTTCTCCCATGATCATTTTCTCCTTTCTTGGGAATATATTGTTTTTCTGCTATAAGAGGCATGGATAATTTCGCGAGAAACAAATCATCCATTGGTCCTCTTCATATATTGTCCATTCCTATCATCCGGCTACGAATATCATCACAGTCTTCAAAGAATTGAACGCCCGTTATTGTTGTTACGCCGTCCTCAAGTAATACTGGACGGAAAGTTGCCTCAATAAATGCTCCACAAGACCATCCCATTACATCCCAACACATCGGACGATTCTTAGGAACACAATCAGCTTCATACATAAGGTCGTATAATGATGCTGACGATTCATACATCAACCGGTTCATTATTACCTTTTCAGCATGACGAATATCTTCAGGACTACTTCTTATGAAGGTTCCTGTGTCTATTACATACATGTTCATCTTACCATCTCCAGATGTTTCTATCAAATCTCTGGGTGGTTGAGTTTCTTTTATCTCTTTCTTTAGAGTTTCTGTCCGAATTTTGTCCTCTTTGGACTTACCCACAATCTCTTTCGCCGTTTCTCGGTACAAATCATACTCATGATTCTTACGTTCAGCCAAGGTTAATGCTGTTCCTAATGTACCAATTGTGGCTATGTTTATGTCATAAGACCTCCACAAACAATATCCAGCTGCTATTGCTAATGCGGCTGTTCCTACATAACATGGAGCTGCCGTAGCCACATCTGTAACAACCTGCATGGGTTTGGACAGTTCTTCTTCCTCTTCAGCCTCTTCTTCATGCTTTTCTGCGAGCTTCTTATCCGCGATCTTACTGTCATGTACTGCCATAACTATTGCTCCAGCTCCTAATATCAATCCGGAAACTAAAAAGACTAAGGACTGGTTATCGTCCATATAGTCTGCAACTTCCTGGCATGCATCTAAGTAGTCATCCCACATCGTTTCCTCCTTTCAAAAATATAAAGAGCCAGTGAATCACCAGCTCTTTTTTATTTAGCCTCTTCTGGAAGCTCTCTTTTGTTTTTTTGCCAGCTTTCTCTGGGCTTGAATATTTTTACGAGCCTCATGTGTCCGTTTCAGCATCGGCAATTTACCGATTGCTGTACAGATACCTCCGAGTATCATAAATGCAAGTCCCAATTCCATCATCACAACAAAAAACATAATAAAGATCCTCCTTTCATCTTTTCTACTAAGAGGCAGGATTTTTTCGCGACGATTCTGGGAAGTAGTGTCTTACGAAATCTTCAAGCTGGATTGAGTTAGGCCTGTCACCCTCGTGGTAAAATATAAACCGGTTCGTATCTACGACCACCTCAATTCCTTTTTTAGTCACGCACATGTTCCCATCTGGAGCATATTTCTTGGAAAACTGCTTAGAAATAGACGCACTGCGTACAAAATCAGGGCATTTTATGTTGTAAATCACGTTTTCACCTCCTCAAAATTGATAGGTTTGTGCGAATCCCAGTTTCCAGACTGGTTCAGACAGTCATGACATTTAGCTGCCTTATCCGGATCATGAAAGAACTTTGGATTCTCTTTCCAGTTATCATCCCTGACAATCTCAGGATCTCCAGAAATATCCAAGTTCTTGTTTTTGCATTTTGGGCAGTATTCTGCAAAATTAACTTCTTTGAGTCTCGGTTCTTCCAATCTTATCACCTCCTTAAAAATATAAAGGGGCCAGTAAATTACCAGTCCCTTATACGTCCGTGTTTAATTAATATGTTTACAACTTCGCTTTCTGTCAGCCTAAGTTTCTCTGCTATCTTGTATGTGAAATATCCTTCATAATACATCTGCAGAATAATAGGCTCAAAATTAAATTTAGCCATAATGTCATACCTCCTAACAAAAGAGGTGTTCTATTCGCGAAGCATGTCTTATCTCTCCTTCAAGATATCCTTTATAGTCTCTAGCAGCTTTTGTCTTCTTTACTGAGAGATTGTTTCCCAGAATATCCAGACCAAGCCACTCTGCTGTCCTGTACTCGGCCTTAGCGCCCTTAGAATTTCTCCAACCATCAAGCTGGTAAATTGCATCGCATTTGCTTAATGCAGTCATATCTATGGCCATTATCGATGCAGTATCCCAAGTTTCGTCAAAGTCTAACCAAGCCGGATTGAATACGGAATATCCCGCATCCTTAAGCTTCTTTTCAGCCTCCATAAAAGCTTCTCTGTTGAAATTGTCATATCCTGACATAGGGCCGCTAATAAACACTTTCTTTTTCATTTAGTGTTACTCCTTTCTTCATATACCATACAATATCCAGGCTTGTAATCGTCTCTATATCTGCCGTCCTTAAATACTCTACTCTCTCCAGTAGTACTGCAATATCCACAAGCTACTGTAGCCGGCCATTTTTTTGTTATAAATGCCTCCAGCTGAGAAGTAGGTTTTGTATTTGCATGTAGAACAAAGTTCTGCAGAAATTTTATGCTGTTTACTCATTTGTATCTCCCTTCGTCTCTACGACATCCTTAGCCTGAAACCAGGCCTCATCCCAGCCATCCATAACCGGCATTTTTACTCTGTAATTGATCTGGTTATCGCAATCTGTCTCGATTTTCACTATTTTACCTTTAATAAGAACATTATCTCCTACGTTTAGCATACCAATCCTCCTAAATCAAAGGTCTTATCCAGAATTTCTTATTTGTTTTAAAACCTTCAAGCTCTGCTATTGCTTTAAGTTCATCTCTGTATGTTTCGTTGTCAATGATTCCGGCATCATACAGATTTCTAAGCATCTGAATGTAATTAGCTCGTCTCTGCGATTGTCTTATGCACTCTAACTCTGATTTTTTTGGATCATTCATAAAATAATCCGTCCTCCTTTCTACTATTTTTCATAATAAGCTTCCTGCATTCTCGTTTGGAAGTAATAGGTTTCAAACTCCCTATTTACTTTACGCATATGCTTTTTGTATTCATCCTCATTCTTTTTTATTTCTTTGTACTCAGCCAATTCTTTTTTCTTCTCTTCTTTTATCTTTTTCTTCTCAGCAATAGCATTTTTGACAATCTCTTCGTGTCGTCTATTCGCAGCCTCAATTTCCGGACGAATCTCTTCCATATACTTTGCAACGATGTCAGGGTTCTCTTCATTCCATTTCTTTATTGCCTCTATGATTTTAGTACGTCCTTCATAATTAAAGCATTTATTCTCAGAATCCCAACCACCTTTCAAAACCTCCGGATCATCCAGAATGTCATATCCGTTATGTTCGAAATATGGATATAAATCGCTCAATCTCAAATTAATTCTTACGATTTTATTTATATGGTCGATTCTTTTTCTCAGAGCTTTTATGTTATTCCTGAACATTTTCTCAAATCGTTTCTGAGCCTGGAAGTTTTTAAGGTTCACACATACCAGATCAACATAGTTTTTTGTCTTTACTGAGGATTTGAACAAGCACTGAAACTCGCTCTGTTTAAGGTCAACAAGTAAAACATATAACAAAACGTTCAGCTTACCGAATTCGTACAAAATATCTTTATACTCTCGCAATAAATCAACATTAAGTGATAAGCATCCTTTTGGCTTGTTGACAGCTATCCACTGATTAACAGTCTTTACGTCTTCAATCTTCATAAAATAATCCGTCCTCCTTTCCATACAATGAATGCTACAATTAAAATAGGACCGTAGAAACATAAGTTTCCACAGACCCATAATAAAAATGCGTTCCAAGCCGATTCATTATGACTCCACTTCCACAGCAGAACCATCAGAATCATTATCGCCTGAATTATCAGATGCTCCTGTATCGATGTCATTGTTTTCCTCCGTTGTATGTACTTTTCTGAGAGCTTCGTTAAGATTTTTAAGCCCATTATATATAGCCGCTAAATCAAGCCCAAAACTTTTTTCCTCCTGCTTAGAGTTCTTAAATTTAGAAACGGAAATAAGACTCTTAAGGATCCTATGGAAGCGCTCCGAATCGTTATCTGTAATGAATTTCTTCATATAACATAACGCTATACCGGCCTCCGGGCTAAACACATCGTCATCCGAGCACTTGACAATTGTCTTCGTACGATCGTTCCAGTTAATGATTGTAGTCTTCTCATCCTGGAATACTATTTCCTTTGGAGCGATGGAATATTTATTGATGGCTATCGGTCTTATATCTAGGAAATTATTATACCGACCAACAACTCTTTTAAGTTCTTCTTCTCTCATCTCATTAATCGCCCTTTCAATTTCATGCATTATAAGCGAATTATCGTTATACTTTATTATTGATTTTTTAACCGCGTATCCTGAGGATCTGTTTTTAATCAATACTATTATCCTTGATAGGTATTCTTCCACATCAATTAAATATCCGGGATACTTATTAGATAATATTTCTAACAATGTTTCTTCGTATTTATTCATTCATTAACCTCACTTTCTTTTCCACCAGATGATTGAATGCAGTTCTCTCTACAATCTTTATGCTCTGTATATTCTCCAAAAAGTATTTTCATACATCTATCAGTGCCCTTATTCATTTGTTCTTTTATTTCATCGTCATTCATTGTTTTAGGCTGATATCCGCCAAATGGTATTGGAGGATTTGTAAGATATTTTTGAAACCTTTTAATAGCCTCATCTAATGTCATCCATCATCCTCACTTTCTCTCCACACTTCCCTTAATGAAGCGCCGCAATAACAAGGCCTGCGGTCTTTGATATCGACCGTTAGCCTACATTTTACATCACTAATAATATCCTTTTCAAATGTTGTATCAGAATTCAGTTTTCCTCTTATCCTTTCTTCCATTAACGCATCTGCTAATACGTTTGGTGTAAGAGGAGTGCCGTTTCCAATGGCTTTGATAAGTATATTCTTTTCCTCTTCTGTAAATGGTCTTTCAAAACCCTCACGTGTTAATTCCTCCGGAACATCAATTATTAATTTCATTCATTAATTCCTTTCTCCCAATTTTCTTC
>Ga0247608_10000152_pt1 | contig 133082 bp, 225 predicted proteins | sample 176DNAGHGlowgp2_FD_193490 | JGI IMG/M metagenome (GOLD analysis project Ga0247608, IMG submission 193490) | Sheep rumen microbial communities from Palmerston North, Manawatu-Wanganui, New Zealand - 1766 DNA GHGlow gp2 | ecosystem: Host-associated > Mammals > Digestive system > Stomach > Rumen...
ACCAAATTTTAGAAAAAGTCAAGTATGTATACTGTATACAATCTGCGCCTTAAAAAAAAGAGCTCCGCTCGCGCGGGCTCTTTAACTTTTTATTACACCGATTTCAATTCCAATTACGCCTTGGTGTAATAAGACTTCTTGTCACCATCGCGGTGAGATTCAACAAGCACACCAGCAGCCACTAGGCGCTTCGCGGCGGAGCCGACCTGCATCACTAGCACGTTGGAGGGAAGGCCACCCTTAACGGCGTTGTAGATGTCAGTAGCAGTGTACTCGGTGAAGGCGGGCATACCCACGATTAGAGCATCAAGCGCATCGCGGCGAGCCTGAGCTTCGGGATTGGGGCCCTTGGGAGCAGCGGGCTTAGCAGCCTTCTCAGCAGCCTTCAACGCGGTCTCAGCTTCCCAAGCCTTGTACTCGGCAACGGCAGCTTCCATATTGAAAGCCTTGTGGGTCTTAGTGTCCTTGGCAAGCGCGGCACCAATGGTAACCTTGGCGACGCCATCTTCACAAGGAATCACGATGAAATTGGACTTGTTAGCGCGCGCATTCTGAGCGCCATCGAAATTAGCAACTAGGTTTTTGAGTTCATTAATAGTCATTTTTACTCCTTTTCTCCGTGGTTTAGTGTACGGCAGTCCACCCTGCACAAATTATTTTTTTTCTTGTCCTCTTGGAACATCTTTATTATACCAGATTTTTAAGAAGAAGTCAAGTGTTGGGCTCTAAAAAAGTTGGCATCCAATAGAAAATTTTTTCACGGTTTTCGTGTTCCAGCTGTAAACAAAGTTCCTCTGCGCGGGTAAGTGACTGAACTACGCATTCAATTCCGCGTTCCTCGCTGTCATTTTCCAGCTCCCAGACAATTACGTAACAGCGCTCTTCCATTCTCTTCCCTCCTTACACTAATATTATACACAAAATTTTAGAAAAAGTCAAATGTTAGATTGCGCGAAAACGGAGCCTCGCATTTTCACGCCGACGAATTTCCAGCTTGCGGCGGCTTGTGATATAAAGTTGCGTCGGGTTCCAGCTCCCAGCTTTCCAGCTCGTGGCGGGCCAGCTTTCCGTAGTTGCCAGCTTGTGGAGGCCCCACTCGCTATCCAGCTTCCAGCTTGTCAGCGTTCCAGCTTTTCTGCGAGGCGATGACGGAGCTTCCAGCGCGAGCTTATGGGAGAAGGGGAGGCGGGCGCGAAGGGCGAATGATTTGGGGTGGGATGGGTCGAAATGTTCGGAAGCACACGAACGTTTGGGTTGTCAAGAGGGAAATTTAGATGTGATACATCTAATTATTGATGTTGACTTTTCCTATATTCGTGTTATAATATAGCCAAGAAGTGAAGGAAAACACTGAGAAACCAGAAAGGACTTAGAAAATGACGAAGTATTTGATTGTAAAGTGCGAAGAACTTGGTGACCAGTATGAATGTGACTGTGCCCGCGAACCTATGTTTCTGGTAGACGATTGGGAAGACTGGTTTAATAAGAACCATCCGACTTATCAGTTTGAAGTATATAAGTTCGTAGATGGTGAAGAAGCGGAACTGGTAAAGCAGTACGACGATTATATGGATAAAGGAATGGCGCTGTATTATTGGGATAATGATGAAGAAAGCCACGAAGAAGTGGCGCCTACCGTGATTGCACGCTATAAGGATTATGACCGTCATAGTCTTGTGCCGAAGGAGGTCTGGAAGGTTTTCCGGCAGGGCGCGTATTGGGCAGATGGTGATAAGTTTACTGAAAAAGAATTTAAGGCTGATTTGAAAAGTAGCGGTTATGTTTGCTGGTTGGACAAAGCGCAGGAAAAATTTTGGGTCTACGGATACTATAAGGACGGATGCTATTGTCTGGGGTATTAAAAAAGAGGGCTATGCCCTCTTTTCCTTTGTTTTAGAGTTAGATGTATTACATCTAATACCGAGACTTGACTTTCCCATAAAATCTGATATAATGTGTATGTACTCAGAAAGGAGATGGAAAGTATGAAGAAGATTAAGTATGAAGATGCCGCCTACATCCGCCGTTATAAGAAGAATCATTGTTTTGAAAAGTATTTCTGCAACTGGTTTATTGAATTAGAGAATCCTAATAGCGGTATTATGAAGCTATATATGAAGAGATGGATGTATATTTTACTGTTTATTCCTATACACTGCATTGTATTTGGATGCTGTTTATGGGATGGCGGCATTAAGGATTTCAGAATCAATCCTCGTATGATGCGTTGTGATACTGTTGTTGGTTTAACGTGCGACAATGATGAATCTACTATGTTTGGACGCTTTAAGATGATATGGGAGAAATATAAAGATGAAAAAGATTCTTAAAAAGCGTATTGTACTTTATTGCCCGTGGACGAAAGAAACTATTATCGGCGCAGAAGAATATGACGGCGCTTTGGATGATGAAAATATCTATCTCTCCTTCCACGAAGTGGGCAAGACTGAATGGTGTCCTACGCATCCAGACTATGACGAACTGTGGTATCTTAAACTCTGCGGGAAGGTACATCTTCCTTATTATAAGGTGCTGATAGATGACTTCTATATCTACGTGCCAACATTTTGGGATAAAGTGAAAAATGCCTTGCGATGAGCAAGACATTTTGTTTTTAGATGTAATACATCTAATTATTAAAAGGGGCATTAACCCCGATAGAGTAGCATCAGAAAATAGACATTAAGCGCCACGCTGGACAGGTGCATCAGAACATCATTAATGTGCCGATGCTGGGAGAAGTCTTTGCATACGCCGAAAAGCGCAATGGCAAGGCCGAACCACGATACTTGAAGGCCGAAAAGCATAATGAGAATTACATTCAAGATGGTAATGCCGCACCGAAGGTCATTCCACTCAAAGCGGTAAGAGGTTTCAATTCCGAACCAGTTTTTAATTGTCTGCATTTTAATCCTCCCATTTGTTCAATTCATATTCTTCAATATGATATTCTGTATAGTCATAATCATCATTACCTTCATAAACAATTTGCGCTTGACTGTCATCATTCAAAATAACGGGCAAATCAGTACGGAAATTATTATGGTGAATTACTTCACTGATGGCAAGATTCATCGTGGAAAACAATCCACAAGGCCCCATTACTTCACCGCTAATACATTCAACAGAGTAGATTTTCATTTTCAATCCATCCTTCCCGTTCCTCTTGGAACAATCTTATTATATCAGAATTATAGGAAAAGTCAACATCATACTTTAGATGTAGTACATCTAATAATTATAAAAATAAAAACGCTCCCTCAGAGGGAGTGTTTTCTTATACTTAGTTATTCGGCATCTTCAATTTCTCTTTCTGTGCGGCGATAATCAGTATAGCCATTTATATAAAAGTCTTTATATACTCTGATAGTATATAGAATCCACTCTTTGGATTCAGAAACAACTTCTGTTTCTTCAAGAGGGTCGATTTCCATTTTTACAATATATCCTATTATGGGTATGTCTACTCCACAGAGCTGAACTTTTTGTCCAATCTTATACATTTTCTTCCTTCTCCTTCTGCATTAATATATTAAGCATATTGACAACCTGATAAGGGTTAATGGTAAAAACGCTTTCGGTTAAGGGGTATTCCTGTGCAACTTCCAAATTATCAAGCAAGAGCGCAGAAATACCGCCAGGATAATTTTTTGCGTCTTTAATTAATTCTTTTTGCCGTTTCTCGCTGAAATCAAATTCAAATGTGCCGTGAATGTTGAATTCAAGTTTCATTCTCAATCCATCCTTTCCGTTCCCTTGGAACAATTGTATTATATCACATTCTGGGAGAAATGCAAGTCTTTATTTTAGATGTAATACATCTAATAACTGAAAACAAAATAAGGTTGGCTCGCGCCAACCTTACAGTACATCATAGAAAGCAAGAATCTTTTCAATTTTCGGCACATCCTGTGTGCGGCAAGTCACGACGAAACGAATAGTATCTGATTGCCGATTTACCTTAAAGTCTCCGACACTGCATCCGACACGTTCAATTACAATGTTCATAATCTGGCGGCCAATCTGGTTGTACGGAAGATAATAGATACGAGTAGTCATTTTCATCGCTCCTTTCATCCCTTGGGACGGTCTTATTATATCATATCTTGGATAAAAAGCAATAGGTACTATTAGATGTATTACATCTAATTTTATTTGAGGAAAAATACCGCCCGAAGGCGGTTGGTGGATATGATGGGAGTTGCACCCACTTAGCACCTAGTGCCACCCGTACATGGGCTGACAATTACCTGATCGTCCTCATACCCATAAAGGGGAGGGCTTACGCCCTCCGATAGGTATTCGGCTTGCCTTCAATCTTCACAATCTCATCCTGCCACAGATGGGTCAGGGCGTACTGTACCTTACCCTTGGTGATGCCCGAAGGCACATCCTTCTCAATGGCTTCCCACAGTTCGCCGCAAGTCACGGGAGTATCGGACAGGGTATCCACAATCAGGGAATGAATGGACTCATACGCTTCGGCGTTCTTCGCCTTGGCATCTTCACCCTTGTTAATCTCGGCATTCAGAGCATCCATAACTTCCTTGTTGTCATATCCGAAGTTGGTCAGAGCGTCTTTGATGGTCAGGTAGATGGATTTCTTCATTTTCAAATTCCTTTCTGGTTTGTAGGGTGTCCTTCCCTTTGTTCGTATTTAGTATATCACAGTTTTGCAACCTTGTCAAGAGTTTTTCAAAAAATTTTTTTTGTTCTTCGGGAGCGTGTTTCGTGTGCGTCCACACAGGGTTGTGCGCCCATCCCATTAAGGCTCGCCTTGGTTTCTCTTGCTTCCCTCGGAACAATTATAGTATACCACAAATTTGGGAAAATGCAAGTATTAGAGTTAGATGTAATACATCTAACGCACTAAAATAAAACTGGCTTAATAGCCAGTAAAGATATTGAAAGCATAGTCAATCATAACGATATGTCCATTTTTCCAACCATAGTTCAGGCAATGCCTATCACCGATATTGTCACAAAGCCATTGCTCTTCTGATTTATTAGTGATATAAGCTTCGGCATCTCCCGCGCCATCTCTAATATGGCTAATCTTAGGCATAATATAGAAGGTGCGGTTGTAGTTTCTTCTATACGGAGTAATTTTTGCTAACAGGTGCGCATAGCCCTGTTTCTGCGCATAGCGGTACATTTTGACTTCATCAGCACAGCCGCCGAACCGCCCTTCACCCCAACCGTGGTAATTGATTTTAATCACATAGTCGGAAGTAATAAAGGCAATGCGAGTAGAACCAGACGCCATCTTAACGTTACGATGGTGGTCAGCATTGAAAAGGGCTACGGCGTTCGTAAACTGATAAAGCGTTTTGCACTCTTTAATGTAGGGATTAATCTGGGCGATAAACTTCTTAGCACGCTCTTCATAACTCGTCATCATCTTTCATACCTCCTTCTGACAATATGGATTATATCATAATACAATAAAGAGGTCAAGTATGATTATTAGATGTATTACATCTAATTCCGGGAACGAGGAAAGTACCTCATTCGCCGAGGTACTTCATCAGTCTGTCTATGATATTTTCAAGCCGCTTAGTATAGACAGATTCGTCTTTAGTAGCAAGATAATTTTCAATTGCGCTGATTACGACTTTCACTTCTTCCTCATCCGGGCGCTTTCTCCGCATCACAAACTCATCAGTAGTGCCGAGTTCACGGAAGGGGAAGAACATAATCCCCACGGTGATAGCGCTTTTCTTTGCAATCTTGCTGAGGATATAAGTTTCAATCTTGGCGTCATCCAGAGCAGTATGCGCTTCATCAAATCCATAATCATCTTTGAGATAGCGATAACTCGCTTCGGCACTGGTTTTGAAAAAAGTCCCACTTGCGGTCAGCATTTCATTTTTCAGGCAGTTCTTCTTGTAGGTGGCATTATTCAGGAGATGCTTTGTTGCCAGACCCCACAGGTCAAACAGCGGGAAATCCTCATCACGGAAACGAAAATTGTCCGCATCGAAAGTTTTTTCTTCATCCTTCTGATAACGTTCGTTAGCAATCTTATAACAAAGCTTGCGCTGTACTTCTTCCCACTTGTAATAATCGGGAGAATACAGTTTCTTGATATACAGGTCAGTGAAAGGAATCGCCTTCTTAAAATCAAACATAGAATTATAAGCGCCCACGGAGTCAACCTTGTGGAGGTCGGCCAGAAGGATTTCCGCAACTTCGTTCCAAGGCTTAACAACAGTTTCACCCTTTTTAAGCATATCCAGATAGAGAGGACGCTTTTCTGCATAATAAGCGGTGTTAAACACGGCAGGGACGGAGAAAGTTTCTGCAATCAGAAATTGCTTACTGTCCAGAATCTCACCCTTGCGGTTGGTAATAGTCCAACCAATATCATAAATCAGAGGACGGGCAATAGCAATCTTTTTCTTCTTTTCCGCATCGCCGTCAGCGATTTCATTGGCAAAGGGCAGAGTAGCAGTTTCACAATCCAGAACCATATGCCGATTTTCCTTACGACCCATTTTTGCTCCTTTCCTGCGTGGGTTTCATTACGGCGGTTTTCCTTCCGCTAATTCTTGCGTCCCTCTCGGAACAATGATAGTATATCACATTATAGGAAAAATGCAAGAGGGATAATTAGATGTATTACATCTAAGTATTAAAAAAGGAAGTTAGCTTTCGCTAACTTCCTCGATACTCACATTAATCAGTTTATATTCCTTAGTCATATCAAACACGCATCCGCACTTATCGCAAGTGCAAGTCCACCACTGTTCACCGCCGTACATATCGAAACCATCGCCATAGTCATTGATTTCATAGTCTTCGCAACCACACTTGGGACAGGCTTCAATATACTTCATTTTCTTTCTTCTCCTTTTCTCTACGTTCCTTATCTTTCTTGGCCTTCTCGGCGCGAGCCTTAGCGGTTTCTTCCTTCTTTGCCTGCTTGGCGTTATATTCATCAATTTCCTTCTGCATCAGTTCTTCGGCGGTCATATCCTCGCGCTCTTCGGCGACAATCGCGCCGATACGCACATACCGCTGGACACCATTCAAGTCAGTGATAAGGACACCATACTGACGATCATTAACCTTAATAAAGTTCTGAATCTCATTGGTAAAAATAGCTTCAAACACGGCTTCACGCAACTGCTTGTCAACTACATTCTTAGAAATCTTAGCCATTTTCTATCACATCCTTTCTCTATCCTGCCGTTTGTTTGCTTCTTCTGCAAGAGCGGAAAAGATTCTATTCATAAGTTTCGGAGTCAGGTCAGAGTAACTAAGACTGACTTCCTCACAGGACGAATAATGTTCAAAGTCTCCTTCTACAATCTCATCATACAAATTTGAGATGTTCAGTGTCTTAGTGATTTCAATGTCAATCTTCATTTTCAATTCCTTTCTGGTTTTCTGGTGTTTTCCTTCACCTTTCGTGGATAGTATAGCACGGATTTCGGGAGTAGTCAAGTCAGATAATTAGATGTATTACATCTAATTTCCTAAAATGATATTACTCCCCTTTGGGAGTAATATCAATTTTACGGAGTTCTTTCAAGCCCTTGTTAGCTTCGGCAAGTGCCTTCTTTTCCTCTCGGGCCTTCTGGTCTTTGGCAATCTTGGCCTGCTTCTTCGCATCGGCGGCGGCCTTCTTTTCGGCCTTGTCTGCCTGCTCCATCTGGTAGTCCTCAGCGGCGGCATAGCCATCATAGGGGTCATAGCCATTCCCGTTGCGAGTACCACGGGGAACGCTGACTTTCACAACCACCCACGTTTCGTTACCTTCGGCATTCAGGCAGGGGATAGCAATCTCGCTTGTGCTCACACGGAGCACATCGGCGTCACGCTCGTCCTCGATTGCCTTGCTTACCAGTTCCAGAAATTCGTTACGGAGAAGAGTTTCCAACTGCGACTTATTCATCCAACATCACTCCTTTCTGATTACATAGTAATTATAACATAATTTTGAAAAAAGTCAAGTATTTTTTTTATTGGATTCTGTATACAATTTAGATGTAATACATCTAATTCTCCAACGAAAAAAAAGAGGGACGCTTACGCGTCCTTCTTGGCAGAGTAGGTATTGACCTTGCCCTCGGTCTTCGTGACCTCTTCGGCCCAGTAGTTCCGGAGGCCGTAGACAATCTTGCCCTTGGCATAGCCAGTCTCTTCGGCCAGTTCCTGAGCAGTCACCGGGACAGTGGCAGAGCGCAGGACTTCCATCACCGCATCGTGGATTTCCTCATACAGGGCGCGATTGGCATCGGCCTTCTCCTTGCCCTTGTTGAGTTCGGCTTCCAGTTCGGCCTTGATTTCGTCCAGATTGGTAACAGTCTCACCGTTCAGATGGGCAACCAGAGCTTCGATAGTGTTCTTCTTCATAATTAAATCCCTTTCTGGTTTGTGGGGTTTTCCTTCCCCTCTTTTCATATTCATTATAGCACTTTGTGCTTATAATGTCAAGTGTTTTTTGAAATTTTCCAAGGTTAAAGTTTCGTTCATTGGCGAGAGGACTTCAACCCTGAGATTCGCTCCTTTGTACGATTTACGGCCGTTTACGTACTCGGCATTGCCTTGGAGTAGGAATCCCTTGTCCCTTGGAACATCCTTATTATAGCACAGGATTTGGTGCTTGTCAAGGGGTTTCTGAAACTTTTTTTTGTTTCTCGTTCGAGTCCGCTCTCGCTCGCCCTTCCCCTTGGAACGATTATAGTATAGCATAACTTTGATAGGAATGCAAGTGTTTTTTGCGCGAGAAATTAGATGTAATACATCTAATAAGAAAAAACCGGGATTACTCCCGGCAAGTAAAGTTGTATGTATCATTCCGTACATATTTTTTCAAGTACATTCCAGATACAATCTGTTTTCCGTTGACTTTAATGGTAAAGGGTTTTTCCTGTTCGCGTTTCAGAATCTTATTAACCTTATAATCTTCGCCCCACTGCGCGCCTTGAGCAATACAGAAAAAGAGAATATCACTTTCAATCTCTACATCATAAAGCCCCATGTGCGCTTCGTCAAAGTCTGTATTGTTCTTAATGTACCGATAGACAATTTCCGCACTCGCTTTATAGTTTCCGGTGTCAGTGAAAAACTGGTGCTGTTCGCAGAAATCCTTATATGAATCGGTGTAAGTAATCCATTTTGACGCATAGCCCCAAATGTCGTGAATTGCCACATTGTCAAAGGGATTAAACGTTTTGAACCAGTCACAATTAAACGTGAATACTTTATCGTCAAAGTCAGAATTGTAGGCATAGGCATCAGTGACTTCGTACTTCTTAATATCACGAATCATTTCTTGCATAGTATAGCCCCACTTGGTCAAGGTTGCCTTGTGTGCACGCATAAGCTGAACATAAAGAGGGCGCTTGTCCTTGTAGTAGGCAGTTTCAAACAGGGGCAAATTATGCCATACCTGTTCAATCACGAAATGTTTTGCTTCCATAACATCACCGGTGTCAGTATCAAGAATCTGGTATCCGACATCATAGCAGAAGCATTTTTCAAGGCCGGTCGTTTCGGTATCAAACACCATAATATATTTGCCCATTTTCATAAGTCCTTTCTGGTTTTTGGTGAGGTATCCTTCCTCTTATCGTTACGATTATATCACAATAACGGGAAAACCGCAAGCGTATAATTAGATGTATTACATCTAAAATCTCAAAATGAAATTGGGTTACTCCTGATGGAGCAACCCGGAAAGGGTGGAAAGGATTTCGGAAGGTTCATAAGCCTTGCCAGTCCAGTCATTTCTAATATCTTCGTTATCGTCAAACAGAATATCATCCTCTTCCGCAAAATCCTGCTTTGGAGTGCCATATTCTACAATATAAATTTCATCGAAAGAAACACTCCGCAGGTGGTCGTGTAGCCAATTCAGCTTTGCAATTTCAACCGCCCGGTTGTACTTTGCAGAGCCGCCCTTGGAAGTCCAGCTAATGATTCCGATTTCATAACCGAGCTTCTGGAGCTGGTTAAGATACCGGGCCAACATACTCATATTCAGCATAACCTCAGCTTCCGCATAGGGAGAAGCATCGGAAGCCCGCAATTTTGGAAGCCAATTTTCCACCGCATACAGGTTCGCAATCGTGCCATCCATATCAAACCAAATCTTCATCTTCAAGACCTCTCTTTCTGTTCCCTCTCGGAACAATGATATAATATCATAAATTGGGGAAAATGTCAAATGGTGAAATTAGATGTAATACATCTAATTCGTAAAATGAAATGCGGTTTTCCGCATTATCGGTTGGTCAGAAGTTTCACGACTACGGCAATTCCGACAATCAGTAGATCAAGTACCCACGAAATCCAAAGCGGCGCGAGAACCCATACCCAACCCCAATTGATAACGCCGCACAATTTCAGAACAATGAAAGCAATAGTAAGCGCACCGCAGAAACCGATTCCACTCTTGTTACAATTCTTATTTTCCATTTTCTTTCCTTCCTTTCTTCGCCTTTCCCTTTCGGCAAGAGTATAATATCATACTTAAAGGAAAAAAGCAATACTTACAATTAGATGTATTACATCTAATTATAAAGAATGAAATTAGCCCGCCCAGTAGGGCGGGCCGTGTATTACGCCCGGGTGTAGGAATTAACCTTACCCTCGTGCTTAACAACATCATCAGTCCAGTAGTGCCCCAGTGCGTACTGCACCTTGGCCTTGGTAAAGCCGGCGGGCAGTTCCTTCTCCACGGCTTCGAAGATTTCCGCCACGGTCACAGGGGTCGCTTCGGGAATCACGTTCAGGACAATATCCCGAGCGGAATCGTACAGCTTGCGGTTGGCATCAGCTTTCTCAGCTCCCCGGTTCAGCTCAGCGTTCAGCTCAGCACGGACGGTCTCGGCTTCGGGCGTGTCGATGTTCGCAATCAGGGACAGGATGGTGGTCATAGTGTTCTTCTTCATAATCATTTTCCTTTCTGGTTTGTGAGGTGGCCTTCCTCTTTCTTACGGGACTATTATATCACCGATTCAGCATCTTGTCAAGAGGTTTTTCAAACTTTTTTTCAGTTTCCTCTTGGTAAGCTGTCCTTACCTCGGGTGTTCCGTGTCCCTCGGAACAATTATTATTATACTCAAATTTCGGGAAAAGTCAACAATTGGAGTTAGATGTAATACATCTAATTATTTGATTTGAAAAAAACTAAGGCTTGCGCCTTAGTTCTGAGAGAGAGAAGAAAGATAAGACTTGATTTCATTAGCAAATACCCGTTCGGGTTCTTCGGGACGGTGGTTCCATCTTGCCAGATACTGGACAATGCGCCAGTTATTGCTAATTTCACAAGTGATGAGAGACTGGTCGGGTGCGGACTTTTTGCGGATAACCACAACGTGCGTGCTTCCCGCCGCTACCTTTTCCATATACAAGCGTTCAACACAATTATCTTGTGCTTCCGCTTCTTTATGGAATTGAGCGGCGGTAAGCAGAGGGAACATTACGTAGGTATCATTTTCATAATACAGTTCTTTCAAATCATTATGCTTTGCCAGATTTTCATCCATATGTTCGTTTTTCCATACTTGATACATATGAGCAGTCTTGCAAATAGTAATCAGAAAGTTCTTAGTGATAGCCGGGTTGTTCTGCCCCATATTCTGGCACCGAGTATAGTAATCTTCGAGTATAGACATCCGATTATAAGAGCCAAAACAATATTCATAATCTTCTAATTGAAGCCTCAGTAATGCCTTAATTGCCCAATCAATCGGAAGTTCCCATTGATAATTATCCCGAATCATATTATCAATCAGAGTCCGATTGTTCCGAGTAAGCATCTGATATTCAGGCATCATAGCATAAGTAAATTTATTTTGAGCATAACAGGAAAGCTCACCATCAAACTGCTTTTTGATATAGTCCACAAAATCTTTTTTCAAATTCGGGAACGGATAATCACTATTAGACAGAATGTCGTGGTCAGCAGTATACAGGCCCACGCTTGCCAGACGCTCCCACCTATCAAGTGCCAAGGCCAGCTCTTCACCCATCAGATGAGAGCTAATCCACCTGTGAGAAGTAATCATACGGTCATAAACAGACCCACGGAACGCCGGAGAAATGCCTTTCAGCTGAGTTCCTTTGTTGCCATAGCAAATACCAGTGGCCCAATCATACTGAGCCTTAATAACATCACCATCAAACGCAATCAGCAGATTCTTCTCTTTACGATAATCCATCTTTCTCTCTCCTTTCGTTGTCCCTCTCTCTTGGAACAATTGTATTATATCACAATATAGGAAAATTGCAATAGGAGAAGTTAGATGTATTACATCTAATTCTTTGAAACCAAATTGGTTATGACTTATTCCAGCTCCTTCCCTTTATGCTTTGGCTTTTTATTGCGCTTATCTGGAATAACGCGAGTTACACAATAACCCTGCGGAAACTCCTTGCGCTCGGACTGGAATACCTCCACCCACGTTTTAGGTTGCTTCTTCTTCTTGCTCATAATCTTCTCTCCTTTCCTTGGTACGTTGTAAGTATATCATAATCATACGTAATTGTCAATTCTTATAATTAGATGTAATACATCTAAATATAAAAGTTACCCTCAGTCGAGGGTAACATCATACCACGCATAATCGCCCCATGTGCCGCCATCAAAATGTTCTGATACATAATCGTCCCAGGCTTCTTCCTCATCGGTATAATCGCAATCTTCCAGCCACCAATTGAAGTCCTTATAAATCGAATAATTATCACGGTGTTCTTCAAACCAATCACGGCAGGCTTGCCGAATCGGTTCGATAGTAGTATAAGCGTGAAGGGGTTCACCTTCCAATGTCAGAACGTATATCGTTTTACTTTCCTGTTTCATCGTAAGCACTTCCTTTCTGTCCCTTCGGACAAGTGTATTCTATCATATTTTTAGGAAAAGCGCAAGAGATAGAATTAGATGTATTACATCTAATTATTCAAAACCAAATTGGCGCCTTAGCGCCAAATGGTCTTTCCGCCCTGCGTATATTTACTCTGATTGTGGTCTACCTTTTTCCGCAGGAAGTTCGGTACTTTCTTCGGGCCACCGTACACGGCTACCAGCTCACGCTGAGTGGTTACGTACATCGTGATAACTTTCAGCTTGTCCTCGGATTTAATGATTGTAATGCCCGTGTCAGTGATGCACACATAGCACCCAGCTTGTCCCAGCCCACGGCCGCGGTACTGCTCGCGTACTACCTGTCCGATGCCGATTTCTTCCACGATATGCTGAACCCGGTTTGCTCTCTGCACTGCCACGTGATAGGTCATTTCCATTGCTCTTTCTCCTTTCTCTGTCCCCTTTGGACAAGTATATATTAGCATATCTTAAAGGAAAAAGCAAGAGGAAGAATTAGATGTATTACATCTAATTCGTATAAGGGTAAGCGCCGAAGCGCTTACTCATTATCAACAATCTCCCAATCGCCGGCGGTCAGGATGTTTCCGAGGTCTTTCTCTACAAAGTCAAAGCCCTCGCGCCGAGCTTCTACTACCAGATCTTCCAGCTGTTCCATAAAATACTCAGCTCTCCGCTTGCGGTGGGCAATCTGACCAAAAATGTCAGCCAGACGGTCCATTTCATCCGCGCTCATAATATCAGTGTTAATCATCGTTCCGCCAATACGTACCATTTTCTTTCCTTCCTTTCTTGTCCCTTTGGACAAGTATAATATATCACAACCATAGAAGAATGTCAATCATAGAAGTTAGATGTAATACATCTAATTACAAGAAACCGGGTGAACCCGGTTAAATGGCCTTGGCGTAATAGACAAGCGACATCCCAGTTTCGGGAGAGCAGTTGTAATAAAAGATTGCGTTACACAGCTTATCAAAGTCGGCGGTGGGGTCATCAGCTGGTTTAGTAGTCCAGCTTGCCAGCATACCATCGGGCCGGACGCGGTTGGGAATAATCATAACTTCTTCGCCCTCGTTGTAGAGTTTCCGTGCCATACCCTTAGTAATCTTAACCATATCTGATTCCTTCCTTTCTGTCCCCTTCGGACAAGTATATAATATCATAAATCGGGAAAAATGTCAAACGATAGAATTAGATGTATTACATCTAATTTTTAAAGAGTGACCGCAAGGTCACCACTCGATTGGCTTCAATTCTACTTTATATCGGATAGTATAGTCATGTCCATCAATAGTAATGGTGCGGCAGGCGGAGTAAGGAAAGCACTCAGATAGAGAAGTGACGTCGGGGAACATATCAAAGGTGACGTCTACCATATTTACTGCATCATCAGCAAGCGCGTGAAGGGTATTTTTCAGTTCTTCCATTGTCGTGTCCTTTCTGGTTTGGGAGGTTGCCTTCCTCTTTACGTACACATTATATCATATTATGGGATAAAGTCAAGCAGTAAAGTTGGATGTATTACATCTAATAGTGAAGAATGAAATAAGGCAAGGGATTTATTCCCTTGCCATTACTTCCTTGTAGTCGAGGTCTAACCATTCGCACACCGTTTCAAAGTCAAACCAGAAGAAATCATTTACTTCGGTGATACTCATAGGCTCGTCACCAGTTGTGGCGTTAATTTCTTCCAACTGGTTTTCAATGCTATCCAGCTCTTCGGGTGTTAACTTGGCGGCATTGCTTGCGGCGCTACCCCAGAAATGGAAATCCCTCAGTCTTTTTTCAATCGTCATTGTCATTTTCTTTCGCTCCTTTTCTTTTTCTCTGTTCCCTTGGAACAATTGTATATTATCATAATTTATGTAAGAAGTCAACGGTTAAAGTTGGATGTATTACATCCAAATATAAAAGAGAATTAAGGCCGAAGCCTTAATTCTCTATGAATCCATATAGAGAATAGTAAGTAATGTCGGTGTTGTATTCATTAACGCTCTTTTCGCGCTCGATGCCCAGCTTGCGCTCCCATTTCTGTAACTCCAGCTCGCCTTGCCGGTTATCTACAATCAGAAACAGGTCAACTTCGGCTTCCGTATCATAGTAGCCGATGCGGGTCTCATTGATGTGTGGGCCGCAAGTCATGGTGATGCTGATGGTTTTCATTGCTTCTTCCTTCCTTTCTCTCCCCTTGGAGTGATTATAGTATAACATAGAGATAGGGAAGTGTCAATAGAGATAATTAGATGTAATACATCCAAATTTACCACAAAGAAAATGGTTGCTCACGAATGAGCAACCACACGCCCGTTGCGGGCAATGTATTCTTCAAAAGTACGCGGTCCCAGCTCGCTCATAGCCTGCGTCCAGCTTGCCATCAGGTACACGCGCCCAGCGCGCCCGCCGAGGAACGAGGTTGCCAGCTCGCGCAGCTTACGCTCGCTTCTTACGGAAGAGGGCACCTTAATCTGTCCATCGTTACCCATAGGGATCCATCCGGTATTGTCTGCATAGAACATATACATTGCTTCAATCTCCTTTCTTGTTCCTCTCTCTGAGGACAATATCATTATATCATATTATAAGGAAAAGTCAAGTCGGGAAATTGGATGTAATACATCCAAATAAAGTGAAATAAAATAAACCGGGGTTCAACCCCGGTTTTCAATTTCGCCTGTATGAATATTGAACCGCATATTGTTGAGATACAGATGTTTGGCCAACTGATAAGTAAATCCCAATTCGCGCATGAACCATCCGATGTGCTTAATGGTAGTGCGGCTATACAAACCGCTAATTTCCATCCAGCCTTCCGCATTGATTCCAATAACCGCCGTGGCGTAGCTTACCAGCGTCATAGCACCGTTGTCGTACTTATAAACCTTAACCTGTGCGCTCTCGTGGCCCTTAATCTTTTCGATACTCATTGCTTTTACCTCTCTTTTATTTATTGTCCCTTCGGACAAGTGTATATTATCATACTTATAAGAGAATGTCAACACGTATTTTTGGATGTAATACATCCAAACCGCGCGTATAAAAAAGAGCGGTTGCCCGCTCCGGCTGTTTGCCCGCACATTTACGGACTCAAGTTCGTTTTTCCCGAACAGGGCGCCACCCTTTGCATCCATCCTACCAGCCCCGGGGTCCCAGATGCTCCCCTGTTGTTGCCTCAACATTTAAGCCAGCTCCCAGCTGACCCCAGGCTCCTCACCTGTATACCGCGTAGTAGGACTTCGGCGCGCGGTTGGTTCATCGGGTAGCGGTCTTACGGACTCTCGTGGGTCGCACCTCTTGGCTTTGCCGCCCCTCCCCTTGGAACATGTATAGATTACCACTTTTCGATGAAAAAAGCAAGAGGGCAAGTTGGATGTAATACATCCAAATATACGTAATAAAAAAAGAGCCGTTCGGCTCTGTGTCAACAGGGTCCGGGGCATCCTCGTTTCCCGGTTTTGAAGGTCTTACACGAGCAACTCGCGCTCTCGCAACTGGCTTCTGCCTCCCTGGGGCTTGTTAAGGCGGTGGCCATCCGCCATTCAGTTGTCAAGGTTCAATGCCGGCCTTGGGGCTCCTGCCCTCAACCGACTGGGTGCTTACCTCCCGCCCATGTGGCCCGCTTCGCACCTGCCCGCGGGCCGGAGGGCCTCAATCCCCATCGGAATCACCTCCCGTTGATGGATAGAGTATAGCACTAACCGTCGAAAAGCGCAAGACCTCAATTTGGATGTATTACATCCAATTTATATAGGGCGCATTTATGCGCCTTACGCCATTACCGCCAAATGACGCGGTACCACTGCTTTTTCGCCCAATTTTCCGCGCCCTTGCGGGTTTTGAAAAACTTGACGCGCTCGCCCTGCTGCCCTGCACCCGTCCATTTCCAAATCTCAAAACCGCCGCGCATTTCGTAAATTTCGTAGTACATCATGTTTCTGTTCCTCCCCTCTCTTGATGCCCTTATTATACACCCGGTTACGGGAATTGTCAACGATTATTTTGGATGTAATACATCCAAACGATTTAAAAATGAAATTGCCCGGTTTCGGGCAATTTCGTTAGCAGTAGACAAGCGACATATCTTTCCATTTCAAAATTGAAATTTGCTTATGTTCGCGCCCAATGGCGAGCGCCTGTTTTTTGGTACTAATGCGGAAACTATGGTCAATATAGTAAATTCCTTCACTGTACCAAATACCACAATTTCCCTGTAGTTGACGTACTACCTTTATGGCGGCTTCCGCCGTTGTCAATTCATACCCGTAATCCGCCACCTGATATCCCGTCTTATAGGTAATAGGCTTGCCCGCTTTGAGTGTGAGCCCGTCATTGTTCTGCAACTTCCTCAATGTCCGCACGTTGATCATCATGGTGTCCTCCCTTCTTTGATGGTATAAGTATATCATAAAATGTGCGGACGCGCAAGACTTTAATTTGGATGTAATACATCCAATTATTGCATAAGCGAAAATTCCTGGTACTACATTCCCCGGAATTTTCTAACCGATTTCAACGGATCCTTTCCGTTTTCCCTACGGCTGACGGGAAGGGGAGGTCTTCACGAGATGAATCCCTGCCTGTTTCAGTCCCCTGCAGGTGCTGCCTCGACATTTGAACCAGCTCCCAGCTGATCCCACAGCTCGCCACTGTGTATCCCGCACCATCTCGCTCTTTCGGCGTGCGGCCGGTTCATCGCGCGTGGTCTTACAGACTCTCATGGGTCACACCCGCCTTAGGGCTCTGCCCGCGCTCCCCTCGGAACAAGTATAGAATATCACTAACAGGGCTATATGTCAACACGGGAAGTTGGATGTATTACATCTAAAAGCGTGTCTTGCTTTTATAGCCTAAATGTGTTATATTATAATCACTCCAAAGGGAGGAAGAAAGGATGGTAGAAACATGAAAGAGTATTTCTGGATGCACAAGGAAAACGGTTATCTGGTACGGGAAAGTGGTTTGTTTGATGATGCTATGCTGAATGGCTATGACGACATCACGGACCCCTGTTCCGTGGAATATGGCAATTATGAATTATATTATGAAAAGACAAACATGGCGGTTAAATAACCGCCATTTCTATATTGGATGTAATACATCCAAAAGTGCCTACGCGAAAAAGAAGGAAGAGACCTCAAGTCTCTTCCCACCACTGACAACCGTAGGAAAGGCACCAATTTACTATCCCTTCCTCTGTGTAACCATTCCGGTTTACTCCGTACAGACGAAGAGTAAAAGCATTTATGGAAGGACGATACCAATAAGCACCGATTACCTCGCCGAATTCGTTTGCAATCTTTCCTTTAGTCAACATCGTTGGTTTCCTCCCCTTCTTTGATGATGCTATTATAGCATAGTTGATTCATATTGTCAACTACTTTTTATAAAAAATAAAAAAATTTTCGGCGTGTCAAATATATCAAAATCGGACGATCCACTTTGCATAGGTGAATGATTGTTATTACTACATACTATTCTATTAGACAAGTATACCATACACATGGTATGCCTGTCAACACTGATAATTAGATGTATTACATCCAATTAGGTATAAAAAAAAAGAAGGGCCTCAAAGCCCTTCCGCATAACCGCCATAACGAATCTGTACAATAATATCGTCATGAATCCATTCCGTGTCGTTGTCGTTCATTATCATAGAGACAATATCATCAATATCCCAATCTTCAATCCCTTCAAAAGCCCACATATCGCCATTACAATCCTCACAGTATACCACATCATTATCATAATCAATTTCCCGCACAATGGCAGTAGTTGGATAGATATCCGCATAAGCGCAGATGCTGGACAGAGTAATGATAACGGTGATGGTGATCATGATGGCCTTCTTCATAGTAATTCATCCTCTCTGGTTTAGTGGGTTTTCCTTCCCTTTTTGATGATACAAGTATAGCACTTATAAGCGCGCCAGTCAACACTTTCTTTTGGATGTAATACATCTAAAAAGTATAAAAGAGAAAAGGATTTATATCCTTTTCTCTTTTTTTACTTCATTGGACGTACTTCTAAGAAATCTGCTACTTCCCGATGCCACCGGATCCAACTTTCTGCTACTTCCTTAGAAAGCTCGCTCACGTACACCCGCCCAGTCAATTTTCCATACACTTCGAACATTTTGCATGCCCTCCTTTATTTGATGCTTAATTATAACATACACTTTTCTAATCGTCAATACTTTATTTTGGATGTAATACATCCAAAGGCGCAAGAGCGCCGAAGCGCTCAGTATTTGTAAGTTGGATACATGGTCAACCTTTGCTCGGCCTGGTGCTCCTTTTGCTCGGCTCTCAATTTGGCCGCGCCCATCAACGTCCACCCGATTAGCTCGCATACGGCAACAGCCCCAAGTGGGGCGAAGCTCCCAGCTATCAGCCCGCCCAGTACGATCCCAGCTCCTATTACTAACATTGTTCCAGCTCCTTTCCAGCTTGCAGCTTCCAGCTTCCAGCTTGCTTACGCGTGTATATACGGTATAAGCGAGATGTGGGTGGGCGTGGGCGTTGTCGATGTAAGGGATCGGCGCCCGAGCCGCTGCTTACTTTCGTGTGGTAAAGCGTGAAAGCGGTGGATAACTTTCCACGCCCTTGTGGAAAACTTTCCACAACCTTCGTAACATTTCTGTAACATTTCCGCTCGCTCCCTTCCTAATTTATATGGATATTATATCTTTTTGTTACAAGTTAGTCAACACTAACACTTGGATGTAATACATCCAAAGCTCCGGAACCGTTGAAAAATAAGGGTTTGCGCCGTTTTGCCAGACTTTGGTCTATTGTTACAGAAATGTTACATTTTGTCGTATCTGGTAAAATCCGAACATTTTTTAAGTTTATCAAAAAAAATGTTCGGATTTTTTATTTCATGAAAAAATAATACGTTATAATACATTTTATGTATACAAAAAACATTTGAAAAACAAAAAAAATAAAAAATTTTTTTGAAAAAAAGAAGGAAAACAAAAAGAGACGGCGAATATATAAAAGTGTAAAATGTGAAGGAAAACACACAAAACCAGAGAGGATGAACAAAAATGGCAAGGTACGTAAACGCGTTGACAACTTTACAAGCAAGGTCAATCAATGACGCGGTTCGGCGCTTCGGAAAAGAAATTGATTATACCGATCGGTTTACTATCGAAAAAGCTGCTTTTAAGATTGTTAACTATTTGATTGAAACATTCCCCGACCAATTTGATAAAAAATTGGAAAAGAGAATGATTGCTTGTGCAAATTGTGGTTGTGGCTTGTATGGAATTGAGCAAGGCGCGCTTTCCGTAGGGGAATATATTTCCATGCTTGCGGAACACAAGGAAGGGTCGGAAAAATCGCTTTTTGACTTTGGCGCCTTCGGTGATTTAATCGAAATACTTGTGAGGTGTGCACTTTGCCGTGTTGACAACTTTATCACGGCAAAGGTACTATATGTAAAGGGTTATGATAACACTGACATTATATCGAAAAAATATGGAAAATTGGAAGTCGGTCACAACGGGAAAACTCTTTCCTTTGGCACTGTATTTGACATGATGAGCGGTGATTATACCGGAATTGTATATGGCATGTTTTCCGAAGAAGACAAAAAAGAGATTTATACCCTTTGCAGGGAGGAAGAGTATAAAAAAGCTGTTCGGTTTGTCGCGGAATATATGTGTATATGGCTTGACAAGTATGATTTTGAAAAGGATATGAACAACTTAACGCGCGGGAAGGGTATCACTTTGAAATGTGACGGGCCGCAAGTTGTTTTTAATTCCGGTAAATATACGGCATTTCAAAATGCAATTGAGGAAGGCAAGTTTATTACTGTAAAGGATATGATGAACCGCAAGTGAAAAGCAAGACAAGAAAAAGCGAGCTAAAAAGCTCGCTTTTTCTTTTTGTTTTTATGTTAGCGGGGGCTTACTTTCGGGCTTTAGCGTGATGAAGTGCCCGGCCTCCGGCCGGCCTCCACATTTTCCACCAACTTTTTTATTTTTAAAAAATAAATTAAACCCAAACACTTGACAACCCACAACCCAATGTGATAAAATAAAATAAAGGAGGTGTTGAAATATAATGAAAAAACCATATTCATTAGATTACAACATCGAACGAGACACTGACCGTCTTTAGCTTGTACGTAACATTCTAGACTCTCTAGAGAAAAACCCATCCGATGCCGAATTAGAACAAATGGCCACCTACATTCTCTACGGCAAAGATGAAAACGGGCAATCTTCCCTACGCCGTGGAGAAGTCTATGATAATAAAAAACGCTACAATACTTTCAAAACCTCCGACGACTATGTGCTTTCGTTTGACGAAATAATTGAAAACCCAGCAACCGACGAGCAAGAATTTAGGAGTGCCTACAAGCGCGACGTATACAAAAAATCTTAGTCCGTCATTAACCGTCCGAAATACGACAAAAAAACTGGCGCCCTTATTGATATTGGAGACGCCGATATCCCAGGAATGGTAGAACTATGGGAGCGCCTAGACCATCTTGATAAATGGCTTCATATTTTACAAGGCAAACTGCCGCCCGACGAGAACTTCCTTCTATTTGAGGATGACTATCGCCTATACCGATTGCGCCATAACATCGTGGATATGAAGAGGACCCAATACTACCTTAAGGACGCCTACAAGCCCGCAATTCATTTTCAAAAACTAGACCACCCAAAGCCCCAATTCTATGATTGGGACGGGGAGTCCGCATATTGGATTTCGCGCGCCGAATGGGAACGCCGCGTATCCAAGTCCTATACCCATACAATTTCCACGAATCTTGCTGACTATGAGACTCGCGGCGAGGGCGATAACTTACAAGTAAAGTGGGTTGTGTACTAGCATAATTTTGATTGGGAAAATCCCAAACATATCTACCAACTTATGAATAACTACGATGCCCTACGCGAATAGCTTAAGGAGAAGTTAGATACGTATGGGCGCACCCTTATATGGGATATGGAGCGTTATCTTGAAATGACCCCATTAACACCCGTGCGCCGCGCCATTGCCGAACGTGTTCTTCAAAAAATGCCCCGCGAGCAAATCTCCGAGGAACTTATGTAGGAGTTTGGATTCACCTACAACCCCTTCTACCTAAGCACCCTAATCGCCAATGACATTCCCAAGGAAATTGCGCGAGAAGCTACCCGCAACCGCCTACTTTGTGAAACCCCAAAAGAGGAACTTAAGGTATGCAAAGGATGCGGCCAAGCCTTACCGCGCCACCCACTCTTTTATACAAAGAATTCCGGCCGCAAAGATGGCTTCCAATCATATTGTAGACAATGTGAGCGCCAACGCCGCCAGGAAAAAAGGTAGGTGGTAACTGATGGATGAGAAGAAAAGACGTTGCCTTAGGTGTAAGCAAGATAAGCCCATTGAAGCATTTGTATATACGGCTTCGCGCTTCTTTCCCGCCCATCGTTCCCTCATATGTACTTCTTGCCTTGAAGCTACCACTAAGCAAGACAATCTGGATGAAGTAGACCGCGTAATGCAATGGCTAGATTTGCCATTTGACCTTGATAAATGGACGCAACTTTATGAGCAACATAAGGATAGGACATTTACTGCCTACTTCAATCTCCTCTACGACGATAAGTACGCAAAGCGCTCCTGGGGAGAGGAAAATGCGCGATGGGAGCTCGCGCGAAAAGAGGGCACCATCGATGATGAGATTAAGGTTCTTTCTGAAGCTCGTATGAAGAAATTGAAGAAAGTATGGGGTCCCACTTACAAGCCCGATGAGCTGGAATGGCTTGAAGATTTCTACAATAAAATTGTAGCAACTCAAAACGTTTCTACTCCAATTTTACAGGAAAAGGCACGCGACTTTTGTGAAATATAGTGGAATATAAAGAAAGGTTTGCGCGAAGGCCTTGATGTAAAGAAGTTAATGGATGCGGCGGACAATATCGTAAAAGTATATCACTTTGAAGCCTCTAATGCTAAAAGTGCGGCAGACTTCGAGTCCATTGGAGAGCTTATGGTTTACTATGGTAAGAAAGGCTGGCATCCCAATTGGCATACGGAACCGCAAGATTCTATTGATTTTATGATGGAAAATATTTAGAATTACTTGAAGCGCCTTGTAATGAATGAAGGCAACTTCGCAGAGTAGGTTGAAGATAAGCGCGCTCGCTATAATATGACTGAACGTCTTGAAGAAATTGAGAATGAAAAAGTTGATTTTGACGAGACAGCAGACATCGAATATGAAGGTGATAGTGCTCTTGCGGCCGAACTATAGGACGAGGGGGGATATGATGAGTGAAATCCCCGAAGGGACCCTATTGCGCGATGGGGTAGCTATTGAAAAAGGTATTACTCTTACTCGTGAATTCTTAGATAGAAATTAGGATTTACTTACAAAATATCTCAACCTCTGGATACTGTATCCCGACTTACTGTTAGATACTATTTAGTTAACCGAAGATGCGCAGCATTTTCACTTAATGCCTTTCCAGCGCATTGCTCTGAGAGCATCTATGCGCTATAGGTACCATTTTTGGACTGGTACGCGCGCCACATCAAAATCTTTCACGGCATACTTATGCGCGCTAGTCCGTGCTGTCTTATTACCCGGCTCTTGCGTTATGATTGCTTCTGAAGTTAAAGGTACCGTTATTAATATTGCGCGTGATAAATTTGCTTAGTTCTTCCGCCATTGGCCACTCCTTGAAAAGGAGCTAACAACGCGCACAGAGGATGGCAAAACGGGTATTAAATCTAGTAGCAATTACTACGAACTTAATTTTAAAAATGGCAGTCAGATTACAGTAGTATCAAAAGATACTTCTCGTGGATTGCGTGCAACCGCGGCTATATTAGAGGAATGTGCTCTTATCTCTGAGGAGGCATATACCGAGGTACTATGGCCGCAGCTAAACATTAAACGCCATGAGCCAGATGGTTCTTTAAATGTCGATGAACCTTCTTCACCGCAGACTTTCATTACAACCGCAAGTGACCGTACTGTATATATGTATTCGCGTCTTATCGAGATAGCGGTAAATGCTGTACTGCGTCCAAAGGAGTTCTTTTGCTGGGGCCTTAGTTATGAAATTCCAGTACATTATGGCCTTATAGATAGAGCGACTATGGAAGACCAAAGATATTCTACTTCAGTCAATGAAGATGCGTTCGCGCGCGAAAACCTTAGTATATGGACAGGTAATAACTCTGATGCGTGGCTAGATTCACGTCGTCTAACTAAGCATCGTTCTTTACTTAAATGCGAACGACACGCCTATATAAGTGAAGTATGCCCTGATGCTTGGTATGAAATTGGAGTAGACGTTGGTAGATATAAAGCAAATACTGCTATTATGGTTATTAAAGTATTACCGGGTGATTCACGCTATAAGAAAAATGTAGTATACACGGAAGTTATAAATGGCGCGAACTATATTACAGATTAGGCGCCACGCATTAAAAAATTAATTTAGTTATATAATCCACGTGAGGTTGTAATTGACGGTAACGGGCCTGGTATTGGTTTAATGGACGCGATGGCGCTTCCTTCTTTTGACGCTAAGACTGGAGAATAGTTCCCTGCATATTATACTTTTAATAATGAGAACCATTTGCCGCCAGAGCTTAAAATAGAATAGGAGGAACCCGTGCCTGCCTATAATGCAATCTTGTATGATATTAAGGCTAGTGCTTCTAATGAGGATGCCATCCATGCGGCCTTTCTAAGCGCAATAAATACTGGCTCTGTTTCCTTTCTCGCGCATGAACGTGTTGTAAAGGATAAATTGATGAAGACTAAAAAGGGATAGAAAATGACACCTTATGATAGACGTAAATTCTTACTTCCGTATGAAATGACTTCGCGCCTTATGGATGAACTAAATAATTTGCGCCTAAAGCCCACTGGGGTTGAAAATAAATTTAAAGTAGAAAGAATTTCTCGTTCAATTGAAAAAGATAGATTTAGCGCCTTGGAATATAGTTTATATAGAATTAAATATTATGAAGATAAAGAAATTTTTAAAAAAAGGAAAAAAAAGATAAAATAGTATGTGTTCTTCAGTCCTAAAAGTAGGGGGTGAGGTTTATGAATTCTTTTAAGCCGTTTGTAGATTTTGCGGCAAATAACAGAATATATCGAGTTCCTATTAATGAACGTGCTGTTAGTCGCTATGGTTCAAATGCACGTACAAATTCTGTAGGGTCACACGATTTTTCTGTAGAAGAAATTGAAGATATTATTCGCACGGGAGACTTAGATTCTCTAAGATAGCTATCCCGCTACTATTATCGCACTAATAGTGAATACCGCGAAAATATTGATTTTTTAGCCACCTTACCTTTTTATGATACAATTGTCACCCCTATATTTGAACAAGGAAAAGGCTCATAGGCTTAGATTATTAAGAGTTTCTATAATGCTTGTGCATTTGTAGATAAACTAGATGTAAAAAATACCTTTACACGTATTACTAAAGATTGGTTAATTAACGGTATGTATAATGGCATTTTGCGCGAAATTGGGAATAGAATTTCGATTCAAGACCTTCCGCTAGAGTTTTGCCGCACGAGATTCAAGGACTATAATAACTTAAACATCCTTGAATTTAACGTAACCTATTTTGAACACAAGTTTTCTGATGAAAAAGAAAGAGCACGTATGCTACTTACATTTCCAGAAGTAGTGCAAAAAGCGTGGAGAAATTGGAAAGACAAGAAAACAACTGATCCATGGGTTATGATTTCATCCGCCGACGGTGGCATTAACTTTTGCTTCGCTGATGATCAAACGCCATTACTTATTGCCGCTATACCAAGATTACGTAAGCTTAAGGACGCAGTTGGTCGTGAAGAAACGCGGGATGAAAATGAGCTATACAAATTACTAATTCAACGCATGCCAATTGATAAAGATGGCGAGTTAGTATTTGAACTCGATGAGGTAGCCGACATTCACGCAGGAGTAGCGAGCATGCTCCAAGATTTGGATACTGTAGACGTGTTAACCACTTTCGGGGATACATCGTTAGAGAATCTTCAGGATTCCTCTGCGGCATCACAATCGGCTGATCGTATTGAAAAGTATACAAAAAATGCTTGGAACGCTCTAGGGCGTGGTTCTATTCTTTTTAATGCAGAAAATAGCTCTACGCTCGCATATAGTATTAAAAAGGATGAAAGTCTTATGAAAAGCTATTTAAACATGTATAGTACGTGGATAAGATTTCAAATCAATTAGAGATTCGTTCGCACCGGATTGACTTTTGATTTTGAAATCTTGCCCACTACTATGTTTAATATCAAAGACTATTAGAGCATTTATTTCTAGGGCGCCCAGTACGGCTATTCCAAGATGAAAGCAGGTGTAGCAAGTGGAATTAAGCAGCTTGCACAATTAAGCCTAATGACCTTTGAAAATGATTTCCTCCATATGACCGAAAAGATGATTCCTTTACAATCGTCCTATACCTCTAGTAATAATGAATCTGGCGGCAATAGTGGCAGCGGAGGAACAAAGAAAACTTCAGTAACTGTGGGTAATCAAGGTGGCCGCCCAGAGTTACCTGACGAGGAGAAATCTGAGAAAACTCAGGCCAATATTGCGGCCATGGGTTAAGGAGAACTACTATGGATAAAAAAATACCTATTTACTTTGATAGTGTTATTATTGCTTCTCCTACGTAGCCAATTTCTAGCTCCAAACCAGAATTGGGTCGCTTAGATGTCGGAGTTTTTACCAAATATGGGAATCGTAACGGTTCCTATATTACAGATGAAATCGCAGAAAGTTTAATTGCTAGCGCAACAAGTGGTAATACTCCAGTAGTAGGTTTTTTTGACCCAGAAACTGAAAGCTGGGCCGGGCATACCGGGCCAACATTAGCTAGCGCCTACGGATACGTAGAAGAATTTAAAGGGTGGCAACCTTTTACAGACACAGATGGAATTACACGTGATTATGCGGTATTTTCCGTCGTACTATTTAATAAGTATTATAAAGAAGCAAATTTAGTTGTCGGTTAGCACCAATCTATGGAATTAGATCGAGATTCTATTGACGGAGACTGGGCGGACATTGACGGAATGGAATACTTCGTGTATACTAAAGCCGCAATAATGGGTCTATGTATTATAGGCGAACATGAGCCCTGTTTTTCTGTCTCTACTTTCTTTGAGCATGAAGACAATCATTATGCTTCTCAATATGAAAAGTTCTCTTCACTTTTATCCGGCTTAAAGGAACAAGTTGAAGAGGCGGAATTAGAACAAAAGGGAGGAGAACAACCTATGGAAGACAATTTTGAAAATAACGTAGGCACTCCCGCAGAAGAGCCTGTAACTCCTGTTGCAGAAGAGCCCATTGAAGACAACGTAGTTGCCATTGAGCCCGAACTTCCACTAGTAGAAGATCCTGCTCTAAACGCGGCTGAACCTGCGGCTGAGCCAATTGATTTTGAAGCTCTTCAGAATTCTATTACAGAACTTACAAATGCTAATGCTGAGCTAACTACTAATTATGAAAATGCTCAGAATCGGATTGCGGAACTAGAGCAAGCTTTAACTACAGCTACCGCCGCGACTGAAAACGCAAATCAGCGCATTACTGAATTAGAAGCTTCTATTGCTCAGTATGAAGCAGAAAGAATTCGTTTAGAAGATGAAAAGAAAAATCAATTAGTAGAAAAATATGAAAAACTTCTCGCAGAAGAAGAAATTGCCGAAGTTCGCACGGAGATTTCTAACTTTACCTATGACGAACTAGAAAGCAAATTAGCAATTAGTTTTGCAAATAAACAAATGGCTGGCAGTGATAATGATATTATTCCACTACCAGAACCACCTGTAGATCAATTTGCGCTTCTAATGAAGAATTATCGCAAGAATTAAGGAGGAATATGTTATGGCGATGAAAAGATTTCCTATCACCAATCCAGTTGATGATATGGTAGATAAGTATCGTGACCCTGACGAAAAGCTATATGCCAGCCTCGAACTAAATCAGGTAGCTTTCCCAAAGACTGGTATGGTAGTTTCCCAGACTCCTCTAGGAGAAGCCTTTACAAAGGCCGCTCCTTGTGAGAATGGTATGTGGGTCGTAGGAGATAAGGCTGCAGGTGCTATTAATCCACCAACTGCTGCAACTTCTGCTCCTATTGGTATTGTATATACCACAGAAAAAGAATATGATATGATGCATTATGGCTTACAGCGCTTCGGCCGCAAGGTTGCTGGCGATTATCCCCGTGTAGGCTTACTAGGTGTTGGCGACACTGTAACTACTAACTGCTTACAGTATAATGACACCACTTTCCCAGCAGCCAATGGCAAGACTGCAGAGCAAGTACTATTAGATGCTCTAAAAGCAATTGATACTACTCCTCTATATGTTGCTATTAAGCCTGTTGGACAGAACGAAACCGTTTCTGCTGCTAATGCGGTTCCAGAAATTGTTAAGAATATTCCAGAAGCTGGTATTTATGGCAAGATCGTAAAGTTCTATACCATTCCTAATGGTGGTCTTGGCGTTAAGTATCAGATTATTAGAATTTAATAGGAGGTGCGAACGTTATGGATAATCTACACATTTTAATGAACGGCGTATTTGGACGTAAAGTTCCTGCTGAGTTCGCAGCCGCCGATTATGATTATGAAGCTGCTCTTCGTGATGAGCTAGCTAAGCTAATGACCAAAGATGGTCGTCATTTTGACCGTCACGTCTTCAACCGCAATAAGGAAGACATTTTTGAACTACTTGAGCAGAATCTAGAAGAAGTACTACCTCAGAGTGTGCAGTCTGCTTTAGATATGTTCGTTGAAACCCTACATTTCGCTCAGGGTACTCGTCCTGAGTTCCGTGTAACTCGCGGTAAGCAGCGCGGTAAGCAGTTCGTTACTCGTGCTACCGAATCCGGTAACTATGAGACTTTCCGTCTCGACCGTGATCGCTTTGATGTCTACATTCAGGCCATTGGCGGTGCTGGATATGTAGACTTCGAGCGCTATCTAGATGGTCTAGAGAGCATGACTGATATTTATGAAGTCATCCAGGAAGGTATCGTTGATCGTCTATTTGAGATGGTTCAGGAAGTACTACTTGCTTCTTGGAATGCCGCTGGACGTCCTTCTCGTAACAAGGTTGCGGCTAATACTTTCAATCCTATTGCTATGAAGAAACTTTGCAACACCGTTGCGGCTTATGGTTCTCCAATCATCTACTGCACTCCTGAGTTTGCAGCTGAAATGGTTAATGCTATTGTTTATAGCAATGCTAATCCAAGCTGGGTTGGCGGAAAGATTTCTGATCAGGATATGATTGATATTCGTGAGCGTGGATATATCGGAAAGTTCCAGGGCGTACCAATTGTTATTATGCCTCAGTCCTTTACTGATGAAACCAACTCTAAGACTGTTATGAATCCATCTTTTGCTTATGTTTTACCCACTGGGAAAGAAAAGCTAATCAAGATGGCTTTCGAAGGTTCTCCATATTTCCGTGAATGGGATGATCATGAAGGCGATAATTCCATCGTTCTACAGGGATATGTAAAGGTTGGTGTCGGTATGTTCACTATGCCTAACTATTGGGGAATTTATTACAACGCGGCACTAGATGAAGGCAGCGGCTGGAAAGCTTACAACCAGGGTCTAGTTCCAAAGTTCGATGACAATACTAATAACAATCAGTAATTGATTGATAACCACTGGGGTGGGTGATTTGCTCACCCGCCCCATTTTTTCTTTTGGAGATAAAAGGAGGAATTTATTATGAGTAAAATTACATTAACTAATGTTGGCACGGCGACCGTATCACTATTTTTTCCAAATATTAAGTGGAGTCGTGAATTAACGCCCGGACGTGCAGTTCCTGTATCACAGGAAGATTATGAAGAAATGACTTTTGATCCTGGCTTTATGGCTCTTGTTAATGGACACTTTATTAAAGTTGAGGGTCTTGCAGAGGATGAGCAGGTTGAAGAAGTAGGTACTGTCGTAAGTGCGGCTGAGATTGCAGCTATGTTTGACAAAAATGATGTCACCGGTTTTGCAAAATTTATTCCTAATGCTACTGAATCTGAAAAAGATTCTGTTGTAAAGATTGCAGTAGATAAGGGAATTACATCACCTGCTTTCGTAGGTCTAATTAAGAAATACTGTGATGTTGACATTATTAATGCCATTAATATGAAGCATCAAGCAGAAGAGAAGTGATATAAATGGCGACCCCTTTCTTAAAAGTTTATGAAGCCTTTTTGGCACGAATCACCGCCGATGAGTGGACTCTAGAAGAGGAGCTCGCCATAGTAGAGCGAGACTGGCAAGAACTTCTCAAAATGGCGGTTGAACGCTTTAAATATCCACGTATTAGTTTAGAAATTGAAACAATAGAAAATAACGATGGCCAAGTAGCAATGCAGTTTAAAGAAGAGCTTACTAACGCGGAAATCCAGATGCTGGCATTATATATGAAGCACGAATGGGTTAAACGCTGTATTGCTAGTTGGGAAAATATCCGTTAGTTGTATGTTGATAGTGATTATTCCCAAGCAAACCACCTTGATAAATTATTAAAATTAGATGCCTCAATTGCGCTTGAGGTACATAAGGCGGAAGGGCGATATGATAGATCGCGTAACCATAGTCCCGCAGTCATCTTCAAACAGCTTGCGGGAAAAAGATATCGCGGATGAAACATTTGAAGGTTATATTGGTAAGTTAAAGAATCGCTTATATGGCCTTCTATGTGAACGTGAAAAAGGTGGGGAATGGGAAAAGTTTTTAGACTCTATTATTTTAGAGCTAAGAGGTCTTGGCGCGAATGCCATTAATTGGTGGGCACTTATAGGAAAATTGTCTATGCTCAGATATTTGTCTTATGAGTATTTTAGAAAGACAATATTTGAATGTATGAACCTGGTAGGAAAATTGGATTATCCAGATGAACTATCTTGATGTATACTATTCGCGCCTAAATCATCTAGGTGAGACTATTGGCGAACGCATTACTAATGGTGGAATACGAACATTTTAGCGTTGGAAGGCCGAGTCTCCACATACAGTTACAAATCTTTCTGTTGAACGTGGATTATATTTTGATGGCGTTATTTTACAAAGTAAGGATAAGGAGTACCAGAAGATCCTACATTTAAATGTCTCTAATGACATACCTATCCGAGTCGGAGATATTATGACTTGGTAGCAAAAGGATGGAACAGAGGAAAAATGGATTTTGCTTTCTGAAGAAAAGAAAGTAAATGGTACTTACCGTACTTTTAGTATATTAAAGTGTAACTATTTATTAAAGTGGATTAATGACAAGGGTTATTTGCGGCAATCTTGGGCTTATGTTTTAAGCTCAACAGATGATAAGGTTAAGGGCAATTTTAGAACTTGGCACAATCTTATCACTCCACAGCCAAATAAATATGCTGAGATTATTATGCCTCGTCCAATTGATGCTGATACAGAAGTAGAAAATACTGTAAGTCGTGGTACCAATTTTATTATCGAGGATGAGAGCTGGAAAATGGTTGAAGCAGATTTTACTAGCGTGGCAGGTATTATTTATATGTCGTTAACTGAGAATAAAGTTAACCGCTAGTATGACGATCTGACAGTGGATGTTGCAGATACTGATAAATTAATATTTCCAACATTAGAACCAGTATATAATGTTGGAGATGAGATTGTTCCTCATTTTAATGAATAGACATTAAATGAATGGGAAATTGTATTAATACCAGAAGAGGATTAGAATATAGTTAATTTTAATGCGGCCGGGCGTCTTATTGCAGAGAACCCTGGTAGCACAACTATTAAAATGCGCTTAAAGAATTATGATGCTTCCAAAGCTAGAAAAGCAGTTACAAAAGAATTTGCTATTGTTGTAAACGCTTCTATAGAGGATGCACCGGTATATATCTATGGGCCTGATAAAGTTAGGTTAGATAGATATGCTAATTATTATTTGACGCTAGAAGGATAGGAAAATATTCCATTAAGCGCAGAGATTAGTATTGTAGAAGATTCTGCCGCAAAAAATCCTCCTTCTGATTATGGTACATTGCAAGAAAGCGCGCAAGAACAACATGTATATGTGCTTCACGCAAATAATAAAAATAAACTAGGTAAACTTACTTTAGAAGCTACTTATAATAATAAGGTGTGCTCTAAGACAGTAGAGATAATCCCATTATGGTGAGGTGAGATAAATGGCAACAGAAACTCCGAGTCAGCGCCGATTCGCGGTAATGGGAGATAATACGTTTAAAATTGCTAATAAATTAATGTCTAATAAAGACTTATGTCGCTTATTAAAGTATCAAGTACGAGACCCTTTAAATAAAGAAAAATATCCGGATGTAGATGGGGCGGAGCTTATTAACCGCTAGATTCTAATTGTGCCAAAGATATTTGATGACAGCACTGAAAAAATGTCTTATGTAACAGCGCTATTTAGTAATTTCGTTGTCAATTATTTAAATCCGGAATTTAAAATTTCTACAATTCGTTTTGATATAGCATGCCCATATGAAGAATGGCTGCTTGATGGAAGGACTTTGCGCCCATATTTAATTATGGAAGAAATTGATAAAATGTTTAATGAAGCAAAAATGCAAGGCATAGGTACTTTATAGTTTTATCGCGCAGATGCCTTAACATTAAGTCCTTGGATTGGCGGCTATTCTATGGTATATTAGATAAATGAATTTAACTGATACCGAAGTTTTAAAGTTTTTAAAGGGTTCTCCTGTATTTGTAGAAGACATATGTGCGGTATTTCCTGTTACATTGGGGCAAATAGTGGATGAGGGTTACGATAATTTTTAGAAATATCTAAGCGTTCTAACTGCCAATAAGCCAAATACTAATTTTGATTCAGATCATGAATTAAAAGAACTAATGGCGCAATTGACCGATTTTTAGTACTTGCTTTTAATTGCAAGTACTGACCCAGAAATTCATAACCTTATGAAGCGAGGCTTTAGATTTTTCACACATGAAGATGTAATTTTTTCTTTAGACCCCGCACAAATCATTATAGGCCCCTTGGAGGAAAAACACATAATGACTGAGGATAAATTCTATGATTTTTAGCATTTGCTACGTAGAATGTATTTTCTTGAAACAGCGGAAGATGAGATTATTATTTATGAGGATGATCCGGAGATTACCAAGCGGCTTAAGATGCAATAGCGCGATAGGCGCGAAAAGCTTCGCCGCGCGAAGGCTAAAGAAGCTAAAAAGAATGGTACTAATATGGAGTTTTCAGATTTAATAGCAAGTTTGCCGCTAAATAATTGTGGCCTGAATATTTTAAATATTTGGGATGTTAGTTATTATGCTTTTCAGGACCAACTCAAGCGGATGGGGTGGCGTGATTAGTTTAATATAAATTAGCGCGCGGCGTTAGCAGGCGCGAAAATTGAGAAGTCGCAACTGAAGCATTGGATGCGTTCAATTGCTGATGGCGATAAGTTATAACTTGGAGGTAACTTTTATGGCTAACAATGTTAATATTTTTGACAAGTATGGCATTAAGGAAGTTGCTAACGTATATTTTGAAGCTCTAGATGACGATCTAAAGACCGGCGTCTATAAGGGCGATATCGTGCTCTTCCTAGATACTCTAAAAGTTTCCACCATTGAGACCACTGCAGAAAATGTAGCCGCTCAGGGCGGTCAAATGGCCCCGGCCGCCTAAAAAATTCCTTAATTTCTGGAAAATCCTAAAGCCATCGGAGATGGATATAAAATCCTAAGGAGGATGAATAGAATGGATAATCAGACGCTAAGCATTATGCCAAAACATGGTTTTGGCTTTGTGTATTGTTATACTTCTCCAAGTGGGAAGAAATACATAGGAAAAACAAAGACTACTTTAAAAGCTAGAGCAAAAGATAATTGTAAAGGATATAAAGGTTGTACAGCATTTTATAATGCAATTCAAAAATATGGTTATGAAAATTTTGAGGTAGAGATATTAGAAGAAGTCCCATTAGAACGACTAATAGAAGCAGAAACACAGTATATTATTGATATGGATACAACCGACCCTAATAAAGGTTACAATATCGTTACAAATTATCATGAATTTTTAGCTGCTTTTAACCGAATTCCCGTATATAGTTATGATGGTCAAACTGGTATTTTTATTGAAGGCTTTGAAAGTACAGCAGAGGCAGAACGAGTAATGCAAGTATATCGTGGCAGTATTAGAAGAGTTTTAAATATACCTAACCATCATGTACGAGGTCGTTTATGGAAAACAGAGAAATTTGATTCGGTTTCTGTAATTCCAAATAATATCTAGCCTAACACTAAACCAGTTTTTAGATATGATCCTGAAACTGGAGAGTTTTTACAAGCATACAGTTCTATTCGTGAAGCGGCACGTTAGACTGGTTTTGATAGAAAGACTATTAGCGATTAGGTAGCGTTAAAGGCTAAAAGAGAGCGGAAATATATCTTTAGAGATTTTAAAGTAGAGAATTTGTATAATGAAAGTTCAACGACTATCCCTAGTGGAGTAGATTCAAGTGAATCAAAACAGGAATAATAAGTTTATCTTATTAAGATATAGTCTAATCTTATAGGAAACTATAAGCAGTTCATAAGAGAACGCGCATATGCTCACGACTTATGCGGAATATTATTATGTGGGGCAATCCTCGTCTCGTGCAGTGGGACTATGGTAAGGAAATCAACATTACTCTAGAAGATGCTCTAATGTCTCTAGAATCTCTTCGTTTCATGCTAGGTGGCGCAATTCGTCGTACTAGTGATAATAATAACAGTGAAACGATTGTTGTACATCACACTGAGGAAGTAACTGCACTAGCTAATCATATAGTTCCTGCTCCAAAGGATCATATTACTGGTACTGTTATGTATCCAGAAGCTAAGGCCAACCATCCAATTAAGTTAATCAACTTAACTAAGGGCTATCGTACTTAGATTGAGTATGATGAAAATGGTACTAATAAGATGAAAGATAAAAATACTATCCTCTTTAAGAATCCTAAGGCTGGTATTGCAGCTGCCGGCGAACAGCCAGATGAAGGCGATAAGATTCGTATTTTCTGGGATGAAATTGTTGCTTCCAGTACTACTACTGAGGATGCAGTTGAAGTAACTATTTCTCCAGATACCTTCCCAGGAACTTATAAGGTAGTTGGCGATACTCTAATTCGTTCTGAAAAGACTGGCCGTGATGAGCCCTTCCAGTTCATTATTAATAAGGCTAAGGTACAGAGCAATGTTACTATTACTCTACAGGCTGAAGGCGATCCTTCTACATTTGAAATGACCCTTAACGTATTACGTGATGGCAATGAAATGATGAAGCTTGTTCGTTATAATGTACTTACTTCTGATAATTCAGTAGCTGGTAATGATAAGGGATCTATTGAAACTGCTCAGGATTCTGGTGGCTAATAATTAATCATAAATCCGGGGACTCATCCGAGTCCCCGGTTTCTTTTTGAAAGGTAGGTGAATACCTTTGATACACCAATACTTTGGAATTAAGGAATTATATGAAGTATGTTTGCGCGCGAAGACTGCTATGCGATTTGGCGAGCGCTATATCGAAGCAGACGAACCGGTTCTTTATTTTGAAAACATTAGTATGTCTATGTTATCAGAGCAAAGTAAAGAAGTCTATGCGCGCGGCGGTTGGCTGAATTAGCCAAAGGTAATATGGCAAGATCGGTCAGAAGTTCGCTTTCAAATGTCTGAAGGTGTAGTATCTCAATTTGGATTCGGTATCCTTTTGGGCGCGAAAGTTGCCATAAAAGGCAAAGAAAAACCTATACTAATGCATAAGACAGAAGGCCCTTTTGATTTTCCAATTGGAGAAGAGCGGCCGCGTATTTACTTAGAGCATTGGCCGGTAGATGTTAACTAGAAGAAGACATTTATTTTTGAGTATGCTCGTGATGCCATATAGTCTAAAATATACGGTAAGAGAATCTATGGATAGCATCACGATCCGTTTTAGCCGGACGTAGAAACTCCTTGTGTGGAGTTGTATGAAGATAAAGCATTGACAAAATTGGCTGACACCAATAATAAATATATAGTAGATTACTACTATGAATATGGAAAAGAAGCAATTTCTTATACATTATAGAAAGAACGTTTTAACGGTTTATTCTCTTTAGAAGGGAAATTTTATTCTAAAGATGAGAATGAGGGGTAGAATTATACAAATATTTTGTATATGCCGAAAGTTAGGATTGTAAGTGATATTAACTTGCGATTGGGAGAAAGGGCTGATCCAACGGTGTCCGCGTTTGATATAATAGGGTTGCCGGAGACTGTCGGTGACGATAAAGATTTGATTGTTGAGATTTAGCATCTAGGGGAAGATTTGGATGCTGATATATAAGCCACTTTCTTGCGGGGAAAGTGGCTCTTTTTTTTATTTTAGGAGATAAAGGAGAGTGAGATGGGATGGCAACAGAACTTAGGGTACCAGTAAAACTTGAAGTATTATAGAGTTCAATTGCAGATATAAAATCAACGTTAGCTAATTTGCGGCCGGAGACTACCGTTTGGAAAGAATTATAGAATATTTTACGTTCAATGACCAAAGAGGCGGATGGCTTACAAAGCGCTATAAGTAAGCCTTTTAACGCTTAGAAAGATTTTACTTCCGCAGAAAAAGGTATAGGTAAAATTGAGGATGCGCTAGAACGCGCTCGCATCGCAATGGGGCGTATAACTTTTTCTGATTTAAAATTGGATGAAAATTAGTCTGCTGCTTTAAAAGAATTTGAGCGTTAGTTATAGGTTATTGAAGATAAGGCTAGGAATTTTAAAGCAACTTTGAAGGCTGAATTACAAAGTGGCGATAACTGGGGTGATATATTAGCTCTTGATCCTAATGCAATCACTTAGTCTTATGATGAAATTGTAAAAAGTATATAGAATAAAGTTAAGTAGATTGAAAGTGAATCAAAGAAAGCGGCGGAAGCTTTACGTATTGCTACTGAAGAAGCTAATCGCGCGACAGCAAGTAAATAGTTTTTTTCTGCTCAACAATCTTTAAGTACTGAAGGAATGGGTGAAGAGTGGAATACATTTTTTTAGAATAATAAAAATGGACAATTACAATTTCGCTCAGGACAAAAAAGTGCTTTTTATGAGTGGATGCGTGATAATTTAACTATTACGCCAGCTTAGTATGAAGAGATTAAAAATAAAACTATTACTGAAATATAGTAGTGGATTAAAGATTTTGATGTTAATAAAATTATTAATGATGAAACAAAAAAGAAACAGACAAAAGATGATGCAACAACACGCGTGGCAAATGTAACAGCAGAAGCATAGAAAGCATAGGTAGTATAGTAGGTTATTGCTGCAAATCAAGAAAAAATTACTACTAATAATACTGCTTTAAGCAAAGAAACTGCGGTAGTAACTTCTAATTTAAATGATTATAAAGCTGCGGCAGAAAATGCTGCACGAGCTTCACTATAGACTTCTTCTGGTATGCAGAAAGCAAGCAGCGAGTGTACTATGCTTACTAGTGCTTTATAGCGTTCTAACTCAGAATGGCTATAGATGGATCGTGCTGCGACTACAATGAATGGATTACGTAATGCCATTCTTAATTTTATGGGTTTTAATTAGATTTTAAATTTAACTAAAACCGCAGTACGTTAGGCCGCTTAGCACATACAAGAACTTGATACAGTTATGAGTAAGATTGCAATTGTTACTGATATGTCAACTGGTGACTTATGGAAACAAGTTGATGCATATAGTGATATGGCGCAAACTTATGGTGTATCTATTAAAGGTGCGTATGAAGTATCATAGATTTATTATCAGCAAGGTCTAGAAACCGCTGATGTTTTAACATTAACTAATGAGACGTTAAAATTAGCAAAGATTTCTGGTCTAGATTATGCAACAACTACTGACTATATGACAACTGCTTTACGTGGATTTAAAATGGAAATGTCCGAGGCAGGAACTGTCGTAGACGTATATTCTGCTCTTGCTGCAAATACAGCAGTGTCATAGGAAGAATTGGCAGTAGCTATGAGTAAGACTGCTTCTTCTATGGAATCTGTAGGTTCTACCTTTGAAGAGACATCAGCAATGATTGGTACTATGGTAGCTGTTACTCGTGAATCTGCTACTAATATTGGTAGTGCTATGAAGAGTATAGCTAGCCGTTATGGTGAATTGACTAAAGATCCAACTGCATTATTAGATGCTGAAGGCGAAGCTATGTCTTTCAACAAGGTTGATACGGCATTACAGTCAGTAGGTATCTCAATGAAAACTGTTGATGGACAATTCCGTGAATTCACAGATGTTATTGTTGAATTAGGTGAAAAATGGGATTAGTTAGATAGTACGCAGCAACGTTATATTGCTACTTAGTTTGCTGGTAATAGACAACAATCACGTTTCTTAGCATTAGTTAGCAATGTTGATTTATTAAAGTCTAATATGGACGTTGCAATGAACAGTGAAGATACTGGTACATTGCAAGCTTTAAAAGCATTAGACTCAATTGAATCTAAAACTGAATAGGTAAAAGTAGCATATTAGCAATTCTATACGACTCTTGGCGCCGAAAATGTTTGGAAAAGCGCTTTAGATGGATTAAAAGAATATATTAATATGTTAAATGGCTTACCGAAGTTATTTGATAAAATACCAATTGGCGCGATCGCAATGGTAGCTAATTTGGTGGATTTAATTAAATTCGCTGGAACTAGTGTTATTAGCGGTGTAGCTGAAATCTGGAAAAAGTTTTTGCCTGAAAATGCTTAGGTAGATATTGCGGCGAAGAATATTTTGCCTAATGGACAGGCAGAAGCTTAGAAGGCAGGACAAGATGTTACTGCTGGTATGGCATAGGGCATAAAAGCAGGAGAAGGAGAAGTACGAGCTGCTGGTGTAGCTTTAGGAGAAGTTTCTATTGAAGGCTTACGCGATGGAGCCGGGACACATTCTCCTAGTGTGCCAGCAGGTGAAACCGCAGATAACGTCGGCGCAGGAATGATTATTCATCTTGAGGCGGCGGTTGATGCTGTAAAAAATGCTGGTCGTTCTTTAGGTGAGGCTGCTATTGTTGGCGTTAAAGAAGGTATGCAAAATGTACAAGCTGTAGCGGATTTACTGGTATCATAGCTTGCTACTTTAGCACCTGAAATTCAAAGTAAATTTGGTAATTTAAATGATTTTTCTATTGACAATATCCGTCAATTTGTTGAGCGCCCTGAATGGAATAATACTGAACGTGCGGCTGCTTATACTGCTATAGATGTATAGCGTTCTACATTAGAGGCTAATAATTTAATTAATGATATTAAATTAATTAATGATAAAATCGCAGCATATAGAAATTTAGAGTAGGCGTAGTTAAAAGTTAAAAGTATTGAAGATAAAAATAGTGCAGAGTATAAAGCTGCAAGTTCTGAACGTAATGCTTTGGCTAAAGAATTAGGAACTTCTTGGAATGTTAATGCTTAGGGAAAAATAAGTGAATTAGAAGCATAGAGAGACTAGTTGATTACTTCAGTGCAAGAAAAGTTAAATGCTGTTTATTTTGCAGTCAATTTTTAGTTAGCTAATGCGGAACAATTATAGGGGCAATTATCTGCATTAGGACTTAAGGTTGAAGTTGAACCTGTCATAAAAAGTGCCGCGGCATCATAGGCAATAGATGAGATTAGAGAAAAAGCCGCGAGTGCTAAAGAGGCTGCTGCAGAAATAATGCCTTCAAAGGCAACATCATATACTCCTCATGAAGATAGTTTGCCTAAAGCTGATTCTTCACCGACGTTATTTACTATTGGTACACAACAGAATTAGGTTAATCTAATTAATCAACAGATTGATGCTTTATATAAATTACGAGAAGCAAAATTAGCAGTAGAAAATGCCGGTAATAATTCTAATGAAAAAAGTGCGGCTATAGAAAATTATAAATAGCAAATAGAAGAGATTAAGTCTATTATTAATGTAGATATGTTTTCTAACGGATTTAATTGGAAAACTAATATTAATGAAATTGATGCTGTTATTGCATAGTATTAGGAACGTTTATCTAACTTTGTAGTTAAGCCTACTGTTGAAATAGAACCTGGCGCGGAATAGTTAGGCTTTGATTTAACTTTATTAGGTGTCCCACAAGTTCAAGTAGAAGATTCTGCTAAGCAAGAAGCGGTAGAGCAAGTTAAAACTGAAATGCAAGAAGCTGTACAAGGCGAATAGCTAGAAATGCAGTTTGATGCAGAGTATGAAGATGTATATGAGTAGATGCAACTTGCACAAAAGCTTCAAGATTTTGAAGAAAGCCGTATTACTACTGCTTAGGAATATAAACGAGAATAGCAAAGAATTAAAGAAGAGTTGCTAGAACAACGAGATATTTAGGATAGGATAGCTCGTAGTAAATAGGTTAATGCAGCATCTAGCGCTGCGGCATAGAATCTTGATTTTGGAAAACTTGATAATGAAATAATTGAATCTGAAGAGCGTTAGCAAAATGCTATTAGAACAACTATTGATACTATAAAAGAAAAAATACAAGCAATGCAGAATCAGGAATTAAGTCGCTCTTTATCTGGAATTGGTTCTGCAATTTCTACAATTTCCAGTGTTTTAGATAAATCTTCTGCGGGCGGCCGCACATTTGCTGGCGTAATGACTGCTGTAGGTGGAACAATTAAAGTAGTAAGCGGATTATTAAGCAAGAATCCTTGGATGGCAGTTGCTACAGGAATTATTACGATTATTAACGGTATTTCTTTAGCAATAGAAGATGATGCAGAGAGACTAGAAAGATTAACTAAGGAAGCTGAAGAAGCCAGTAATGAAGCTAAAAAGACTAAGGCAAATTTAAATATCTTAGAAGCGGGAAAAACAAAATTAGAAGAATTAGAAAAGAAACGTTATGATAGTGCTGAAGCCGCGGAAGAATATTAGAGTAAAGTAGAAGAATTAGCTAGTGCTTTTCCACAATTAATTAGCGGTTTTGATGAAGCGGGTAATGCTATTATTGAAACTAGTAATATGGAAGATGTTCTTACTGCTGCACGTGAGTAGAGCGCGGCGGCAACCTTAGCCGCAGCGGAAGCTGAAAAGAAGAAATCAGCGGAAGAACGTAAACAAAATTAGGAAATATTAGCTGGAAATGTTTCTGATGCTATTAATAGTCTAGATACTTTATAGGATGTTATAGATTCATAGAAGGCTGGAGAAGCTCCAGGTATACCAGCAGACTATACTTATAACCCATCATAGAATAAAGATTTGACCAGTGCTTTAGGCGCTATATTTAATAATGATATTGTAGCAGCTAATATGGGTAGTCTTAATAGTATTAGTTTTGAGGGTATATTTACAGATTTATTATCTACAGGAATGCTAGCCGATAGTTATAAAAAGAACATTGGCTTCATGAATATTTTAACATAGGCTGGTTTTAATTTAGATCTTTTATCTCAAGCGGCAAACACTCTTACTTGGGAAGATTTTGAGACAGAAGAAGAAAATCTTGCATAGAATGCTGAAAACCTTTAGCAATTTATTTTAGCTTATTACCAATTATTAAAAGATGCATCTAAATTAGGTTCCGCAGATAGAGAAATGCTAAATTTCCTTAATGAAAATTTAGATATAGAAACTGGTTTAGCAGATTTTAAAGACGATTTTAATGCTAAACCGACTGTCGAAGCGCTATCTAAACTATAGGAAGCTATTAAAGAAAATAATATAGAAGACATTTCTAAATATTAGTTAGAGGCATAGCAAGAATTTTAGAAATTAAAAAATAATACTGATTACACTAGTGTATATAAAGACTCTTTTGAACAATTATCAGAGTTGATGGAATCTATTACATCTAATGCTAATAATTATCTTCAAGCGGCTATTCAAGATAATGCTAATGCCATTGCAGTAGTTAATGGTATTATTCGAAATCGTAATCCTAATAGTGATTTTATTAATGATAAGAGTGGTATTATTAGTTTAATTTCTGGTACCTTTGGTAGACGATGGTAGTAGCAATATGTAGAAGCTGAAGGTAATTATAGTCAAGAAGATTTTGAAGATAAAAATAATGTAGATTTAAATGCCGCGGTAGAAGCTTCCGAACAATTTTGGCAGGATTTAGTCAATAGCGGTTCTGAAAGAAAAGATAAATTTGTTAAAATGCTTTCTGATATTAGTAAGTATCGAGAGTCTGATTTTACACAATTTTCGGATATTACAGATGAAGAATCATGGAACTAGGTATATGACTTAATAAAAGAAAATACTGCTGAAAGAATAAAAGGAATTTAGAATAGTTTAACAAATTTTTATTTTAAAAATGTCGTTCCTGCATTTAATAGCCGTAGTTCTAATGCTAATCTAACCTGGCGTACAGCAGCAGCGACAGCTGAAACTGCAACCGAAAGTCAATATTTAAAAGATATTTATCTTTAGTATGCGCAATTAAATTAGGCAGGTTTAACAGGACGAGCTTCTGACTATATGACTGCTTCGTTAGAAATTTATAATTAGATACTTCCTCTTGATGGTGATTTACGAACTGCTATTTGGTCTAATATAGAAAAGAATGGTTTAAAAACTAAAGAACAAATTCAAAAAGTGATTCAAGCTGTGTAGAATAATGACACAGGTGATGATGACTTTTTAGTAGGATTATTAGAAAATTTATCTAAAACTATTTCTGATAATATTATTCTTGCCGTATAGGCTTCAAGTAGTGCTTTTGTTGAAGGTTGGTCTGATGATAGTAAAACTATTAAGAAATTAAGTTCAGGACTAGATCTTAGTGAAGTTGAAGGACTTATTAATAGTGAAGCTGGTCAAAACGCAGGACTAACAATGAGCAGCTTTGTTTCAGATGGTGAAAAACTGATACTAAAAGCTAATGAAATGGATAGGTATTTAACGGAATATTTTGCAACGCAATAGGAAACCTATAATGCTCGTTATATTGAGTTAGAAAATGCGGCAAAATAGCTAGGGATTACTTCTACTAGTGCACACATCACGCAAACAAAAGAATCAGATTTTAAGGAAGAAGATTTATTAGCAATTGATGCAATTTTAGGGAGTCAAGATTCAATTAGTAATTATGTAGATGAAAAAACTGGAGAAATTGATACTAAAGGATTAGCTACGGCTTTATTAAAAGCGTACTAGAGCGGCGAAACTGCATTAGCGAATTATTAGGATTATATTAATTGGGCACAAGCACAAGTTGAAACTTCGAGATAGTGGGCTGAAGGAAATTATTCTTCTTTAGATGAATTAGCGCATGGTAAAGGAAATGGTAATAAAGCTGTATTAAATTTTGCAAAAGCATCAGCTAGAAATTAGCTATTGTTAAGTTCAAAAGACAATCCTGATTTACTCAGTGCAGTTGGGCAAGTGCAATCTACTGCTTCATCTTTAATCTCCGATGCATTGTCTAAAGGTTTAAATAATCTAAGTGCTTTAGATTATAAAGCCTTACCAATTGAATTAGATTTTTCAGGCTCATATGTAGAATTCCTTAATCGCTATGCTACTTATACCGGGAAAACCGTTGATGAAATTAATGCCTTGTATGCTCAAGCCTTAGAAAAGGATTAGGAACAAGTTGCCAGCTCTTTAATCAAGGATTTTACCTTTACTTCTGCTGATACTTTCATGGCATCTACTTCTGCCTTACAGGGACTAGCAGATGCATATGATGTTGCGTTAGAAACTCTTATCTCTAAGTTAGGATTTAATGAAGCGACAGAGCAGTATTTCGGCAACATTTCTGACCTTGGAATTGATTTAACTAAAATTAATAACTATCAATAGATAGTATAGGATAGCATTGTAGACTATATTAATTCTATTAATATTACTGATTTCCTTAATGCGACTTCAAGCGCAGAACGGGTAGCGACTGGAACTAAGTTAGCTAGTGAAATCTAGAACTATCTTGATATGACCGGTCAAACGGTTGTAGAATTATTTACTGGTCAATCTGAAGCAATAATACAGTAGTAGATCGCTTCTACTAAAGCTTTTATGAAAGCTGTACCTTCTAAGTCGATGAGTGAATCTCAAAAGCGTGGCGCAGATTTAGCCGCCTTAGAAGAGCAATTACGTCAATTGTAGTCTTATACAATGGACGATGTATTAGCTATTCTTGAAGCCGGTGGTGAAGAAGCCGTTGCCTTACTTAAAAGGTTAAAGGGCGACAATGTCACAACTTCCGAACTCGAAGCTGCCTTTAATAACAGTCAAATTGTAAAACTTCGTACTGCAATGTCTGACCTAGAAAAGGGCGTGGGTGAAACCGTAACTGGACTTGCGATGAATATTATGCAAGTAACTGATGGTTTTGAACTTGCCGAACTAGACGATGGTAGCGCAGTTATTACCGCAGTTGGCGATATGGTTTAGGCTTATGCTAATCTCTATGCGGCGATGGAGAAGAATACTGATCATACTACTGGTGATTTAAATAGCGCATATGCAAAATTAATTACTCAATATGCTCAATCTTCAAATGATTTAAAAGACTTATTATCCAATGCTGCGACAGGAATTTCTGCTGATACTTTTGGAACTATAATGGAACATTATGGTTTAGTTATGAAAGAAGTATTAGAAAGTGCGGAAGGCATCGTTATTGATTAGTTTGGTAATATTATTATTTAGGATTTTAAAGCTTTTGAAAACTGGATGAATGATAATGCCAATGTTGAATGGAATAGTAATGATCCAGCATTTAAATCACTTTATAATTCTTATATAGATTCAAAAGTAGAAATATTAAATCGTCCTATTACAGATGCTTAGACTGCGGCGGAATAGCTGAATAATATTTTAAACGCTAAAAAGGGTGAAGCTGTTAATATTTCTTATCTTGATGAATTTGATAAAGCTGATGAAAAAACAAAAGAAGTATTTGAAGCTATATTGTAGAAATATGGAGCTGCTTATGAAGATGGCATTTTAATTATAAGCAATGAGACACAAATTCCTAATTTAGTGGGAGAAATTGGCCATTTAGCGCAAGAAGCGGGAATTATTATACCAGAATAGTTAGCAGAGTTAGAAGATGCTATTGTGGATTTATTAGATAATATTGTATCTTTATTATCTAATGGAGTAAACGGAAGTTTAAGTCATAAGGACGCTCTTACAATATCTAATTGGTATAAGGATACTCTTGCTTAGCGGAAAGATTATACTGATTTTATTAAGGAATTAGATTTTTCTGATACTGCTGAAGGATTGCAATTAACTGAAACTTCCTTAGCAAATATTTATGAATTATTAAAGGGTATTAATGCAGAGAAAGCTGATGCATTTTTAGAAAATATTATTAGTAGCAAAGAAAGTTATTAGACTTTAACTGGAGCATTACGTGAATTTAATGATTCGACTAATATTACAAATACCGCGGCTAGATTTAGTAGATCTGGTTATAATGGTACCGTTGACGTTAATTATAATAAGCGTCCACATATAATAAATGCAGATGGCTCTATTTCTACTGTTGAATCTTTATCTAGTGGTAATGGTGAGGTAGAAGTATTGGTTACGCCTATTCTTCCAGATGGTTCTAGATTAAGTGAAGATAGTGCAGCAAAATATGCTGATATGTTTGCCAATAAAGAAATTGATTTAACAACAAAGTTAGTAGGAGAAGATGGACAAGAACTAGAATATAGTTTTAAAGATATCTATATGGGCACATATGATACAGTCGAAGCTGCTAACGAAGTTGCAGAATCTTTACATGAATGGCACGAAGCGATATCTAATGCAAATACTGAATTAAGTAAAACTTCTAGTATGATGCAAGATATAGTTTAGAAAGCTATGGTAAATCCGGATTCTATGAATTTTATGTCTAATAAATTGCCAGATGATATACAAACAGCTGTTAATGCGTGGGAAAATGCTTCTAAAGCAATTCGCACTTTAACTACAGCATAGAAAAAGGGCTATATGGGAGTCTAGGATTTCTATAATATTGTCACTACCGCATCTTCATTAATGGAAGCAGCAGGAAAAACGTTTGAAGTTGCTGAGATGAATGCGAGCGAATTAATGTTAAAAGGCGCTCAAAATATAAAGATAGTAGATGGTCAATTAACAGTGGATTTATCTTCCGCTGGTATGAACATTGTTGGTGATGTTAATTCGCTTAAAGAAAATATGACAGATGGCGTTCAAGAGCTTGCTAAAGCAGAAATAGCAATTATTGATGCTGAAATTTAGGTATTAGAAATATTGGCAGCTATGGAGCAACTAGGGGACATGGATGTCGATGTTAATAGTAATGGTATTAATTTTGAGGTGGGCGACATATTTGACCCCGAAGGTCCTTATGGCTTTAGTTAGGATATGAAGGATTACACTACAGCACTTTTAGATATGTGTAAGACTAATAAGGAATTAGAATCTGCATTACAATAGGTAAAAATAAATAATAAAACTCTATATGAATTATTACAAGCTGATGCTAATACATGGATTGAAACTTTTGGTAGTAAAGAAAATGTATCTAAATTCTGGTAGAATTTTAGCGAAGGATTAGAAGGCTGGGATTTAGAAGGTAATTTACAAGAGCAGGTTTTAAATTTCTTTAAAGGGTTAAATTCAGAATTAACTGTTGACTTAGGCGATAGTGGAGTTTTTCATATTGGTGTTAATGGCGCTGTTTGGTCTATAGATTTTACTAATGAGTAGCTAATGAAGGACGCTGAAGCTGCGGCTAAAAAATTTGATTTGCTTCATACAGGCGAAGATATTAAAGATAAAATAAAAGAAATTTTAGCAAAATAGCAAACTGAGGGCACATTAGACTTAGGAGAAACTTTTACATTACATGTCGCAAGTGGAACTATTACTTTAGTCACAGATGATGATGGAAATACAAGATATAAAGTTGGAAATAATACTTATTCGGATGCACAGTTAGCATCGGCTGTTGCGGATTTAACAAAGATAGGCGCGACAATAACTGATGATATTGATTTAAGTACAGACCCCCAATTTAGTTCGCTTGAAAATGGGACATTAAATGGAAAGTTAAAAATTGGTAGCTTTGAAGTAGAGGTTGAAAGCGCTGGTGAAGGAGTTACTTATACAAAAGATGGGTATACGGCAAATAGCTTAGATGACTTATATGCAAAATTATATTTAGAAAAATAGGATGCGACACAAGACAGCATTACTGATATTTTAGAATATAAAAAATGGCAAGTAAAACAAGGAATATTAGTTGAAACTATTTTTGAAGTAAATGGCCAAGAGAGTGATCCTAATAAAAATGAAAATTTACGCAAAGCAATATAGGATTATTTAACTGGTAATAAGCCAATTACAAAAAAAGATATAGATATTGGAGAAAATGGCTCTACTGTTAAATTAGAAGAGGGTATAACCTTAACTATTCCTGAAAATAAAGTTCAACTGAACTTTGAGAAAGATGGCTCTTTAACACAAAAATCTGCGGAACAATTACAATCTTACTTAAGAGAGATTACAGGAGTAGATTTAGGACTAAAAGATACAATTTCTCAAGCCATTACTGAAGCATTTACCAATATCTCTTCTCAATTGACACTTCTTAATGCAACTGAACCTACCGGCATCACCGCCTGGTCTGGAGCTTTGTCTTCTATGGCTGATGCAATTTCTAAAACAAGTGAAGCTGTAAAGAACTTAATTGCCGCATTAGAAAAATTAGGTTAGCTAAATGCGCCAACAGGTTCTACTCCGACTACCTTTACTGCTGATGGAGATTAGGCGCAAGAGGAAGCAGAAAAAACCAAACAGCAAATTAATGATATTCCAGATAAGACTGAAACTGAAATAACCGCAGATGGCTCTCAAGCACAGGCGGAAGCTGATGAGACAAAAGGAAAGTTGGATGCAATTCCAATAGATATTGATATTGATATCACCGCATCTGATAATGCTTCAGATGCCATTGATAAAATTGCCGAAGCAATTGAAAACCTTAAAGATAAAACTGTTAATGTTACTGTTAAAGAAACTATAGCAAAGGCCAAAGGAAATTCTAATAATGATAATACTAGTGGTAGCGATAATAGCAAGCCTAATTTCGTTAAGGCTACTGGTAATGTTGGCTATGCTCGTGCATCCGGTACTTTAATGGGTGAACTTGGTCCAGAAATTTATGTTCAAAATGGGCGATATTATGTTGCAGGTCAAAATGGCCCAGAATTTGTAGATTTAGCTGAGGACGCTATTGTCTTCAATCATCTCCAAACCGAGCAACTTCTAAAGAAGGGCATGTCCTCTACTCGCGGGCGTGCAGTTACTAATGAGCGCACCGCAGTTGCATTCGCGCAAGGTAATGTTAACGGCGGCCCCGCTATGGCAAGCGCTTCCGCAGCATTAGCCGCTTTAAAGAGATTACGTAGTATGTGGGAATCTCTTATGAATGCATCCGTGCAAGACCTTGCTGGTGCTGGCGGCGCTGGAGGTGGCGGTGGCGGTGGCGGAAAGGGTGCTAATGCTGCTTTTGTAAAACAATTAGAAAAATGGTATAACTGGTTATAGAAAATCGCTGAACTCGAAGAGAAAATTAATTATCAAGAATAGTTACGTTCTACTATCAGTTCTGGACAAAAGAAAAACGGTGCCGCCTATTATGCTAGCTTAAAAGAAAGCTTAAATAATTTATAGGAATAGGTTAAGACAGAGCAGAGTTTGGTACAGTCATAGCAGGAATACTTCGATAAGCGCCGCAAGGAAATGAATAAGAATAGCAATCCTTTTACTTCACTTTATACATTTGATGAAAATGGACAATTGAAATATAAAGATGGGGCTTTAAAGAAATTATCTGATATTTCTGCAAAGGATGATACCGGAAAACCCAAGAAAACAGTTAAAGAACAGTATGACGCGATTTTAGCAATGAATTCCGATTTTGCGAAATACATGAAATATGATTCTTCCGGCAAGGAGATTGAATATGACGAGAATGGAAAGCCAAAAGATGAAGCAGCATATGCCTCGGCTGTTCAAGCATTCTGGGATAAAATTGATGCTGATAAGGAAGAAATGCAATCTCTTCATGATTCTATTAACGAGCATAAAGAAGCAGTCCTAGCCGCGCAAGAAAAATAGAATGAAATTCTACAAGAAATGCGCGATAACTAGCTCGCAGTTGAGAAGGATGTGTATGATGCTATTGTGGATTCGCGCGAACGTGCTATTGAAGATTCAGAAGCGGAACGTGACGCAATTGAAAAATCCACTTCTAAATTTATTGACGGGCTATCTAATGCTCTCGATAAAGAACGTTCTATGTATGAAATGTAGTAGTCTTAGAATGATTTGGATTAGAAACGTCGCCGCTTAGCTATATTGTAGCGTACTGGCGGCTCTAATTCTGAGATTGCTAGCTTGTAGTCTGATATTGCTAGTTCTGAACAAAGCCTATATTTTGATAAACAATAGGAACAAATTGATTTAATTCAAGAAGCCTCTGATAAATAGATTGAAAAGCTAGATTAGCAAATTGAATTAGATCAAGAATTATTAGATTATTAGAAAGCACATGGTTTACTTTGGGGCGAAGTAGCTGACATTATGAAACAGGATTCTGCTACTATTGCTGATTTTATTAAGACTAATAATTCAGAATGGTGGGCAAAATCACCAATAGAATCTGCGGATAGCTTACGTGATGTTATTTTTATGACAGATTAGTGGGTAAATTTTAGAGATGACTAGAATAAGTATTTTGAATAGATTATTAACAGTATAAATTAGACCACTACTAGTGAAGCACCAAGTAATCCTAATGAGAGCTCAGATAGTACAACGCATACTGGTGGTACTGATAATGACAATAAAGGCACTGTGACATATGAACAATTTAATGAGAAAAAGCACATAAAAGTTACAACCACCAAGGATAAAAATGGAAAAGAAAAAGAATCGAGGAAAAAAGAAGCTCATGAGTTTGATAAGAACGGCAAATGTACAAAATGTAAATATAAAAAAGTGACTGGTAGTGATAATAATGGTGGTGGTAAGCCACCAGCTGATAACGGAGGCAAGCCGCCAGCTGATAATGGCGGTAAACTACCGGCTGACAATGGTAATAAACCACCAACGAGTGATAATAAGGTACCTGCTAATGATCCGAATGATTCAGCTGTAGCACGTTATGAATACTAGCAAGAAGGTGCAAGTGGTCATAAGAAACGGGCTATTTATAAAAGTGGACGAGTTGGTACATACGGTAAATTATAGCCACATAATTATAATGGTGGTAGAAAATGCACTGATTGCGGTTATAATCGCCACGGCAGTGTGGTATAGGAACCTGGGTCCGCTCCAGAATTAGCAACTAAAGACAAGACTATTAATAGTATAAATAAAGAACAAGATAATAGAACTCTTCATTCTCTTTCTGATATTAATCTTACTAAGAATGAATTGCAAACACTTCGCAATTCCACTCTTTCCAATGGTCTCAGTGCATTAAATAGTGCTATGCAAATGCACCTTGCGGCGATAGATAATTCTGCTTATACTACTATAGACCGCGATAAATCCACACAAATCGGTTCTATTTCTCTCAATATGGATGTTAAACAAATAGCAAATGATTATGACGCAAAGCGCGCGGGAGAAAAAGCGATGGAAGAAATGCTCCGTATCGCTCGTAAGTCAACTACCGCGACAATAAGGAGGTAAAAGGATTATGAGCAATACAGCAATATTAGTTGGATAGGAAGTTTCCACTATTAAAATTCCATAGACTTAGGTCTATATGGCGACACACGATGGGGAAGGCAATCGCCTTCCCTATCGTTATCGCTCATTTATTAGTTTTAGTTTTGGTGGGAAATGGATAGAAGATTTTAATTTTATTGCATTTCTTGATGGTGATAGAATGCAACGCAATCTAGCACCCGAATTTGAAGACTTAACTTCTTCATATGAAGTTTTAGATGGACAATTTTATCATAGTACGCATTTCCGTACTAATACTATACACTTTACTCTTATGAGTGACGAGATAGACGGACGCCTAATGGAGAGCTTTAAAAATTGGTTTTCTCCTGGTAAAAATGACAGACTTATTCTATCTGAATATCCGAATCGCGCGATTATGGCGCGAATAGCTTAGCCGCCAGAAATGTCGATGTTACCATTTGAGAAAAAGGTAGAATTAAATATTGCTGGAACTAAGTATGAGACTAGTGTAACTAATTATAAAGGAACCGTTGATTTAGAATTTGTAATGGATGATCCTTTTTGGTATAGCATTATTAATATATTTGGGCAAGTTACAATTAAGGATGGGCATGAAGTTTATGCTAACCAATGGGATGGCTCAGAAGATTTTTTTAATGAACCCGATAAACTTAAAGATGTTTTAAAGATAGTTTATGAAGATGGTATTCCATTATATCATATGATTGCATCTCCGATGCTATTTGGTAATAATGTTTACGCCGCTTCAGGCGGGCGGCTTAATAGTAAGGTTGCTACTGTTATAACACAAAATGAATATGATAGCCATTCTACTGAAGAAGGGTATTTTTATAATTCTAAAGTGGTAGACGGTGAAACTGTTATAACTTATTATAAAGGCGCATCTATTAACTATGGTACTATTGATGGAGCTTATGTAACTACTACTGCAAATAATTCTTTAACTATACCAATAAAGGGTTCAGTTAATTTATACTATAGCGGAACTGCTCCAGCACCAATTAAATTAAGTTTTAAGGTGCGGATTACTACGGATAATAATGGATATGTAAATAGTATAGCTAATATGAAAGCGTTGCAAAATGATATACCGTATAATACGATTACTTTTAAAAGCTTGCCTAAAAACGCATAGCAACTACGAGTAACGACCCCCAATTTTATTACTAGTTATAATCGCGCAATAGAGATATTCAGAAGCAGGCCAAAAAAGAAATCCTTTGAGGATTTACGAGGAGATATACGAGATGAAATTAGACATCCTATTATTCGTATGCTTGCTGCTGACTTAATTAATAAGAGTGCAAAGAGCAATGGTAGTGAAATTGATGTTACTAATGCTATATATGATACTCTAATTGACGGGTTAAAAGGTATTTGGCCATCTTCTGAAACAGCAGATTATTATGTACAGGTATGGCTAAATAGTAAAACAGGCGAAGCAATTGGGGAAATTAAATATCATGATATTTCTGATGATCAAGATAAAAAAGTGGAAGAAAATGTTGGAGATATGTTTGATTCTAATTACTTATTATTAAGAGATAGAAACTCATTTGATGAGCAAATGATGGTGCAAGCTTGGAGTGAATAGCATCCAGAGTATTCTTATGTTGTATCTCATAATTTTATTGTTCCATTAGATGATTTTTCTGTTGAGTATTCTAATTTATATTATTAATGAGTTAAAAGGAGGACAAAGTAATGAGTGACAATTCTAATAAAAATGTCCGCGATTACGAAGTCTCCATCTGGACCCTTCAGGATAGTTATTTAACTACCCTGAAGTGGTCTAAATCTAGTCATAAGGGACAAATATAGAATCCTAAGATGACCTTAGCGGATGATGGAACCCAATCATTTTCTTTCAGCATCCCAATGTATTTATATGTTTAGGATGGAGACGTATTAGTTAAAAAGGAAAATCCCAATTGGTATGTTATAAAAGATAATAATTTATTAATAGAAAATATGCGAAAAATTAAGGTTATTTTTAATAAAACTTTTGGTACTGAAGACGAAAAGAAAGCCAATGGGGAACGCATATTTGAATTTTTAATTACTAAAGTAACTGAATAGCATGAGAGTGATAATTTAACCTGTGAAGTAACATGTGAAGGGCTGGCTTTTCATGAGTTAGGAAAGCAAGGATATAAAATCGAATTAAGTAGCGACGTATTCGTTAATAGAGATTATATTTATTATCATGGTGAGCCTGTCGCAGATACATATATAGTATCTGAACAAGCCAATCAAAAGCGTTCATATATTTGGTATGATAATTTACATTAGCCGCACGCTGAATGTCCAGAAGCAACATTAGACTACTGGATGAATGATTTAGGAATTAAGCACGCGAGATACACATATAAAACAGTCAAAATTACAGATGAAAATAAAACCTGCTTAAATGGTTTAAATATTACTGATAATCCTAAGGAATAGCGTACAGATCTGAACTCAACTGAATGGTATTATGATGTATAGATGAATTAGAGTTTTTATACAGATATGATTGAAGATGGCGATGAACGTCGTAGTGATTAGATTTATGAAGAGCCTTATGTTAGTTCTTGGGATAAAAATTTATCCCCTCTAAAAATAGAAAGTGCTCGTGTAAAATAGCGTATGATAGATGCTAGTGAAAGTAATTTATATAATCTTACATAGACCATTGCTGAAACTTTTGAAGTATTTTGCCGCTATGAATATCTTTACGATGAAAATTATTCAATTAAAGGACGTAGAATTATTTTTTATAATAACTTTAATGCCGAAGATGAGTAGGCATATTTTGAATATTTAACATATCCTTATACGTCATCTGCTATCACGCGTGAATATGACAGTACCGATATTACTACAAAAATGTATGTGCGTCCAGAAACGGATGATAGTAATTTAACCGGATAGATTAGTATCATTGATAGTCCCGCAAATCCAACTAAAGAAGATTATATAATGAATTTTGACTATTTAAAAGAAATCGCAACTATTTCACAAGAATAGTATGATGCTATTACTGAATATAATCAAAAGATGAAATTATATAATGAAGGAACTTCCTATAGTTCAAATCCATTACCACGGGTTAATGGGAATTATACTGGCGAAGTACTTTCTCTTGATGAGAATTATAAACGCTATAATAATAGAATTTATAGTCAAGATGGCGATAATGATGCTTGGCGGCAATACGGTCTAATTACTTTACAAGAATAGCTAATTTCTAAAAAAAGTAGAAAGATTGAACTGGAAGCGAAACTTACAGTCGCTAGAAATTCAATTACCGAAGCGGAAGAACGTATCGCAGATGCTTCTTAGCATATAGGGAGCGGCGCAGAGAAGTCTCCTAATGCTTTTTCACGTGATAAAAATAATCCAATGGTAACTAGCCTTGTTACTTATGAGAATAAAAAAAATAATAAAACTAAAACTTATTATAAAGTAACAAACTTTTCAGATACTGGTATTAATGCTAATAGTATTCATATGTATCGTGACTATGATGATAAAAAAAAGAAGTTTCCTGTATATAAACAAACAGGAACTGTGCCAGAATCGACTTTTTTTTCACAAGTTAATGAACAATTAAATTTTAATGAAGATCCAGCGCGGCAAGCAGTCGAGACCTATCGTCTATTAATTGCTCCTAATCAAACGGATTAGTAGTAGATACAATCTATTCTTCAAAGATATATTACTGAGTTAAGTAAATATAATGAAAATAAGGAGTCTTTAAAAGAAGATACAGGTCTAATTTTTTCTAGTTAGAGTAAGATAAAAGAAACTGACACTGATAATTTATTTAATAAATATAACATTCAATACGATGAGATTGGTTGGGCTTTATTTACAATTGGCTATGCCAAATTAAACGATTCTTTAAATGCTACTGCTACTGAAGGCGGATGGGCAAATAAAAAATTCTTTTCTATTATTGGCCCTAATGGTAAAACTGAATATAAATTAACCGCTCAAACAGATAAAAAAGGTAATCATTTTATTAAAAAGGATGATTGGAATGCTTGGATTGCTAGTCGTTTAGCTTGGTGTTTAGTAGCTTGTGATGGGATAGAACGAAGTAATATTTCATTAAAGAAAGGTTCTAATAGGTATGATGTTGTATGCACACTACCGTGGGCTAAATTAGCTTCATCGTCAGACTATATTAAAGCGACAGTTTCAGATAAAGGTAAGGCGCAATGGAGTTGTAGTCTTGGGAGCCGTATCGCAGAGAATAAAACCTCTTTTAAAGATTTGCGTAATAAGGCAACTACTGAGAGTTATTATGAATTATTAGAATCAGTTGGTATTCACCGTTATCCTAATGAAATTGTAGGATTCAATGTAAAAACTGATAATTACGGACATGCTACTAGTATTGTCGCTATTCCTTATAATGAAAATGAAAGCTAGTTAACTAAAGTATATTTAACATATTTTTATAATCCAATAACTCACTACAAAGCTGTAAAAGATATGTGGATTAAACGATTAACTAAGTCATAGTCTGAAGAAAGAATGTACGTATATACATTAACATATTTAAATCGTGTAATTAATAACTTTGAAGAAGTTATTAGGATTATGCTGAAGGAAAAATTTGAAGATGTACGTAAGTTTGATCATCTGATGGGCCCAGCAATGCGCGAAAGTTATTGGCAGCCTGAAGATTATAGAGACTATGGCGATTATTATTCTGCCTAGTTAAATCGTATTTATTTTAATCATAATAGTATAAAAATGCCAAAATGGCGTTTGAATAAGATTAGTGCAGGATTTTTCTGGGATAATAAGCCTTTTCCAGAAGAAGAAACTGGTTATTATGAATTAGGCGTAGATTAGAAAAAAGCTTATTATCCATGTATTGATTTAGAAGCCTTCTTTAAATCAGTCGAAGAGACAGCAATTGCAAATAATGCTCGGCCGCCTGTCATGTATACGCCAAATATATCTAAAGATTTTACAGCTGAAGAGGGCATAGACCCTCCAAGTGCTACTGAAGAGGAATTAGATTAGTTGTTTGATTACGTACTAACTAAAGGAAACGGCAAAACTTATCAAGGCACTTCTGGCACTAGTTATTAGGATGATCAAGTATATCGAAGCAGCGCGCAGACCGCTATAAATGAATTTATTGCTCATTTGCCTTATTTTACTTTTGCTTTTTATAATGACTCATTTGATAAGTAGAAGTATAGTGCAGAAAAAAAGAATTATGTAACAGATAGAACATTATATGCTAAAAAAGATGCAAAGGGGAATATTGAATGGGCATATAAAATAAAAGCCATTAATACGATGAATATTGATGGTAATAGTAATACTGATAGCAATAAAACTGTTATATATACCGAAGTTCCAGTACAGCGAGAAGAGGATGACCATGTTTTTTATCGCGTGGGTTCTGTTACAGCTAAAGGTGTATTTGTAGAAAACGATGAAGCTTAGCTAGTTTTTGTCAGAAACAAGAAGACTAATGTAATTAAACCAGTTTTAATGTTAAAAGGGTTAGACACGCTTCCTGAGTCAACATTACATTATATTACAAAACAAAAGGTAAGCTATGATACGAAATCATTTTTAAATAATAGTTAGTATGCAATAAATACATATTATGAAATTCATCCTGGCGCTTAGCCAGAATTGGGATACTATACTGAAAATGGTTTTACACCGATAGGAACAGTGCAGAAAAAACATTGGCTTTCTTGGAACAGTGATAATGACTATGAACTAGTATATCCTCGTATAAAAATTAATTCTTTATAGTTAAAGCCAGAAACAGTGGCCTTATCATTGAACTGTCAAACATTGGTTTAGTATGAAGATTATTATGTATTTACGCGAGATTCAGATTATTTAATTACTTTAAAACCATATACTTTTTATTCTGAAAAAGGTTCACGTGAAGCTATTGCTAAAAAGATTGAAGAAAGCGGCGGTAATGTATCAGAACTATTAAAAACCGTATCAACAGTTAACAATGGTTATGAAGACGCTTCTTTTTCTGAAGGAACTGACGCCATTCATGCTCGTGTAAGTGGTAGTCATTCTACCAGCGGTTCAGGCGCTACTGATGATGATATTACACCTTTAAATGAGGAAGAATGGAATAACAATGGATATTTAGAGAAAATTAGTATCATGCGTGAATTAGGCTTCTATTCAAGTAAAATGAAGTCTGTTTATAAACCCTTACGCATTACTTATGCCATATCTAATGGTGGAACAAGAACCTATTTAGATGCCTTAAAAGTATTAAAAGAAAATTCTAAACCTAAAGTTACTTATACTGTTACACCGAATATTTTAAATACAAATTTAATCAATTAGCTATATAATAAGTTATGCCAGATAGTTTCTATTAATGACCATGAATTAAAATTTAATAATGTATTCGGTTATATTTCTTCTATGGACTTAGACTTAGATAAACCTTGGGAAGATACAATTGAAATAAAGAATTACACTAATAAGTTTGAAGATTTATTTAGTTCCATTACAGCATAGACAGAAGCAATGAAAAAGAATTCCGGCATTTTAGCAAGTTTTGGCGCTGGGAATTTACCTGTTACAATTGTTTAGTCAGTAGAAGATACAATGACGGATGCACTTTAGAATTCTCCTATTATAAATAATTATTTAATGGAAGAATTTGATAGCGCGCAAGTCGTGAAAGATACATTGTATGATATCGTAGATTAGACTAATGTAATATTAGGTAGTAGTACGGCCGCGATAGATGAGCTTACTACTTTAAACAATTTAAATGCAACTATTTTAGGTTCCTTAGTAAAAAATATTGAAGCACTTACTGCGCCTCAAGTTTTTAATGGAGATCCTAGCACAATTATTGGCTATAAGGCCGGTGATATCTGTTATGGAAGTGATGGCAAAGCATATATTGCCACCTCATCGGCAGGTTTCATGCCGTTCTTCGACGGCACGGTATCTAAAATTACTGGTGCAAGTGTAGATTGGGATGCTGACAAGGGTACTGTTGATATTCATGGAGCGACTTCTATTGATATAAAAAGTGGAAATGATATTGATATTGCCGCAGACGCGAATATTTATATTATTGGTAATAAGTCAGTTAATATTGGCGGCGCAACAATTAATATTGGTAGTGCGACAATTGATGATGGCACGAGCACGGGTGAAGAGGTCGTAGGTGGAATTAATATTGTTTCTTCTCATGTAGATTAGAAGAATAAGGCGAATAGTAGCTTGTCAGGTGTTTGGATTAATCCAAAGTCTATTTCAATGTTAAGCTCTAATATTGTAATGGAAGGTAGCAAACGTATTGTAATGAGCGCGTCAAAAGGCACGAACGTAGCAACCTCTGGAATTTAGATTGATGTTGATCAAGGAATTTGGATTGGCTCAGGAAAAGGTGTTAATATATATTCTGGGGCAGCATTTAAATTGACAAGTGATAATAGCGATGATGATGAAAATTAGAAATTGGTACTAAATGGTACACCAGGTACTTCATTATCATTAAATGGAAAGCGTGCACTTATAGGCACGTCTAATGATACTGCTGCGACAGTAATACGTATAAGCTCTGATTAGATGGTTATTGGTTCAGCAAAAGGATTCGGATTAACTGATATAAGCGGTGATAATGTCGATATTCCTGTTCCTTAGGCTAAACAAAATGCTAACATAATAGGCGCTGTCTTTTCTTCTTAGAATATAGGATTTGCTACCAGAAAAGGAACTTATCGTAATTTAATCGCAATGGATGAAACTGGTATTACACTAGGCCAAGCTCGGGTGAGTGGAAATGCTTATGCTTTACATGGCAGTGACGAGACTTCAGAATCTATGGTAAATGATAACATTGAGGGCTCGTATGTTAAAATTGGTGTTGATGGTATTAAATTAGGCTCATTAGCAAATATGTATATTAATACTAATAATTTTAAATTACAGACCAAAGCTGATGAATCTACAGGAGAGCATACCATTCTTGCTGTAGGGACTCATTTTAATAATGTGTCTGGTAGTACTGTTAATAACATTTTTGGCGCGGATACTGAGAATTCTGTGAAAGCGGGATTAGTATTTAATGCGAATGGTTTATTTATTAAAGGAACTGTATATGCAGATGCGGGACAGTTTACAGGGACGGTCTATGCCACAAATGGCAGCTTTAGTGGTTCTATTTTTGCAGCGCAAGCGAGTAAAATTGCCGGTTTCTATATTGGAAATACATATATGGCTTCTATATTTAATAATAACAGTAATGATTATCATAAAAATAATTTAAGCAGTACTTATAGAGGAGTATATATTGGAACAGATGGAATTAATATTAGTAGTAATTATGATTCTAACAGTTCTACACCTGAGAATACTATCTATGGGGATATTTTATTTAAAATAGATATTCCACAACGTATTTTAACTTTTGGAAACTACCAAAAAACTTCAAAGCCAACTTTATTAACTGTAAATTAGGGTACTTCAACAGTTTCATTACATGGTATTTTTATATTAGACCCAGACAAAGTGGCAGTTGCAGATGGGTATGCCTCTTTATCGATTCACTCCGATGGCGATCCATATTGTATATATACATCCGGTGCATATAGCAGATCAACAGACCACTATCATATAGAAGATTATACTTTTGGTATTAATCATATTGGAGAATTATTTTGTTCTACATTAACTACAGGTGGAATAAGCGCATATTCTTTAAGTGTCCGGTCTGCTTCTTTTTATATTGATAATGTGTATGGGTTAAGATGTTTTAATGATAAATTTAGTGTTGATGTAAATGGTAATATTACTGCTAGTGATATTACTGTTAGTAATATTACCGCTAATGCTATTACTGCTAATGATAATCTTATCGTAGGAGACGTATCTAATCTTGAAATGTCACCTAGTTCCGGAAACTCCTCTAGTTCCGGAAGCTCATCTAGTTCTGGGAACACCTCTAGTTTTACCAATGGATCGATTATTGCCGAAACAACAATTGCTGCAGGGGCATCAATTGCTGCAGGAGCATCCATTCGCGCGGGAACTTCAATTCGTGCAGGAACTTCTATAGCTTGCAATAATTTTTTATATATTAATGGGACAGATACTACTGGTACTAATACAACAAATATTGCAAGAATTGTTTTTGGAAGTAATGATACTGATTATCCTCGTCTCGTATCAAGAAAACGTGGTGGGAAATGGTAGTTGGTTTGGTTATACGCCTCTGGCAAAGAAACTATTCTCGCTTCAGAAGATGATTCTCAAACTACTTGGCAACCAAGGTCGTCAACCTAAGGAATAAAAATCTTAAGCTAAAAAAATAAAGCCCGCTCCTTTCGGAGCGGGCCATTTTCTTTTCCCCTTATTCTTCATCAAACTCAATAAAGTTCTCAAGCTGCGCCATTTCAGCTGGCGTAAACTCAACCTCACCAATATCATCCATCTTAATCTTATTCGCGCTAATTTCCACATTCGTATCAAGCAGCTCGCGCAACTCTCTACTAAATGCTTCCATTTGCTCTGCGGGAATCCTTACATTACCATTTTCCTCGGTCTTAAGTTCTCCATTCTCATCCTTCTCACCGTATTTCTTAATTAGTTCCATACGAGTCTCATTAAAGGACTGAATTTCCGCATCAGCACTTTTTAGAATCTTACCAACTGCATAAGCGCAGCGTGCCTTTAATTGTTTCTGACTTAATCCTTTAAGCCCCTCAGTCGCATTGACTAATTCTTCTAGCTTTACATTAATCATATATCTTCTCCCCAAGTGCTATGCACTCTTATCTTATTACAAAAGTATTTACCAATACAAATAGCATCTGCTTCATCTTCAGTACACTGTAAATTATACCAAATTTTAACTTTGGCTTGCGCCGCCTTCTTCCGCGCTTCTCGATGCTAATCACCGTCGCCAACGCCGCAGTAGCTGCGCCATTCGCTTGGATAAACTAAGTCGCTATCTATACAGGCTTCAAATAGCGTGTCTAATATTACACCCTATAAATTAGCTAATGTCTAAAATGTTTTAACTTGTGCCTAAGCCGCGGATGCGCCATACTTTTGTAGCTATATATTTTCTATGCCCACAAAATCCGGTTCCCATTCTTTCAATGCGGCTTTAAGCCAATTTTTAACCTAATTAATTCTTTCTGTGGCTGGTAATGTCGCGCTAGTTTTAAAAGTACCGTAACCGACTAATGCTTTATTATCATAAATGGAATAACCAGTTACTCCAGTTGCGGCATCTAATGCTAGCACTCTTAGCGTATCGTCTCCTTTAGGCGGTACCTTATTTTTTTTAACCTTATATGGGTCACCAGCCATACAAATATCGCATATTTTATGCTTGCGCCAGTACTCAAATGTTTGCTACTGCTAATGTCCTTGCGGACATTGCATATCTAATGGTGTCTTTAAATTCTTATAAGTTTCACTTATAAGTTTCCATCCTTCGGCTTCTAAGGCATTCTATACAGTATATATATTAATACTTGCCATTAGACGCCGGTACTCCCAAAGCCATTTTCGCCTCGGTCGGAATCCTCTAAGGAGTCTACAACCTTCGCCTTAAAGCGATAGGAAGGCATTACCATTAGCTGAGCAATACGGTCACCCGCATTAATAATGTGTGGAGTATCGGAAATATTATCATATAGAACACCAAGCTCGCCGCGATAGGAAGAATCAATAATTCCAACGCTATTGCTTAGACGCAGAGCAGTGTTCGCGCCAATACTAGACCGTGGGAAAATCATAGCAACCCAACCTTCTGGTAGCTGGATTTTTACGCCAGTACGAATCTTATTTCCGAGAGAATTACCTTGAAGCACGGTAGTTTCCAGCGCATATAGATCCGCTGCTGCGTCTGTATCATGTGCATAGGTGGGAACCTGCACACCTTCCTCTAGGCAAATTGGTAGGTCAATTGCATACATATGATACTTTTCAAAAGCCGTATCAAAGATATTGAAAATCTTCTCAATGATGTTATCAAGTACTTTCTTCTTATTCCCCGTGATAATTCCATCGCCATATACTAGCTGGTTAACAAGGTCTTTAATAGCATCTACTGATTGTAGAGCTTCTGCGCGAGAAGCGCCTTGTGTTTCTAGATTTTGAATAATCTGGTTTACAGATGTCCGCATCTGTTCTGGAGAAAAACTCTCATTCAGCGCGGCTAAAAGCTGTTCCATAGATTCATCTGTAAAATACTTATCATCAAGATTCTTTAGGCTATTAACAGCATCTACAAATGCTTTAATGCCTGGGTCATTTACTAATTGTTCGTTCATATTTATACCTCTCAATCACTATAAGTTTTTTCGGTAGTCACAACCATCCACATATCAACCACTTCGCCCTTAGACTTTTTAGTTTTTACGACATAGCCGGACTTAGTTAGGGTGTAGCCGCCAGAAATCTGCTTATCTTTCGCATCTTCAATCATACTCATTGCTTCTTCTTCGGTATCTACCCTATAAACATCAGTTGTCTTCAATAGTTGCTGTGCCATCTTCTTCATTCTCCTTTGCTTTTTCTTCGTTTAGTTTTCTTAGCTTTTGAATCAAATCTATATAATTAAGCTTTGTGGCGGTTTCATTTATCTCATCAATCTGAGACTTCTAAGCCACTTTAGCTTTATTACCTTTATTTTTCTTTGCGAGTGCTCGCCGTTGCGCCCGATTTAACTTAACGCCACCGTTGATTTTTGTTACAGTAAAATCTGTAATCTTCTTCATAATTTCATCATCAGTTTCGGCGCCAACTAGTGCTTCGGCTTCTGCATAAGTTATACCTTGAATCTCTGCGAAGCGCTTAATTAAATCATTTGTTTGCGGCAACTCGATATTGCTTTTAGCTTCTGCATATTCCATTATAAATCTACCTCTTTCAACTTAGCAGGTTCCTTTGATGGCATCGTTTCACGTTCATTCCAAAGAGTGATATACCATCGAGTTGGGTCGCCTTCGCACTGTAATTTATGCTCAATCTTAAAACGATTAAAATTAATTTCAGGCTCAATAAAAGCTTCATCTTTTCCCGTTTCGGCACTGCGCCAGAAATTATCTGCTTGTGTTGTCCATCTCAACCAATGGTGCCGAGTAAGTAGCGCATAAACCTTAGGCGATAATAATGACATTTCTAACACTATTTTCCATCCAGTCTTAGAGTCATATTTTTCATAATATTGAGTAAGCTGGTCAAAATAAACTTCGTGTTTTTCTTTACTATCCCACAGTCTATCATAAACTGTTAATAGTATATTTGGAATTTCTTTCTTTCCATACCAATTTTCGCGCGGATATTTCTGAATAGGATGCTCATCGTTTTCTATGTCAAGTCTATTAAAATATTCCATTTATCCTCCCGCGTTACGGTTATAACCGAACGTTTGTGTATCAAAGAATTCAATATAGTATTTTTCAAGCTCGGATAGCTTATCCTTATCGCAATAAGTAATTACTTCAATTGACCAGTTCCAGAATCCTGTCTTTAATATTTCGTGATGAACCGCTTGGTCTGCGATGCTTTTAATTCCAATCGAGGACTTAAAATGGTCTGCTATTCGTTTCTTTATATCAGTACTTTTTCCAATATAAGCCTTGCCGCTATCCAAATTTGTTAATTTGTAAATCCCTGGCTCTGGCTTAATTTCTATACGTTTAAAAGTATCATCCAAATTAGGTTTAACATACTCTGCCCAAACTAGCTTTGATATAATATCTGGATGCTAAACCTTTGCGGCGACAGTAGTAAGCAAAAATTCAATATCCTCTCGATATTCTTCAGGCAACTATATGGTATAGAATAATTTTGCCTATTTATCCATTTCATACTAAAGTAGCGGTTTGCGTAAACTTAAAAAGCGTTCACGCTGCTGTTCTTCGGCAAGCTAATATTCCTTAACTTTAGCTTGGGCTTCTTCAATTTGCTCAACCATCCATTTCTTGGCTTCTTCGGCCTACTTATCGCATTCTTTTAAAGTCTTATCTAACTCAGATTGCAAAACTGATTTCTTTTCATTAAATGTTTCGTCCAATGACTCTTGGCGGCGTTGCCGCTATTCATCCATTAAAGAATCCAATTCAGTCATCTTGTCATTTACTAGATGATTATATTCATCACGTGCATCTGATAAACTAGTTTTTGCACTGTCTAATGAATTATATATATCAGTTAATTTTTGTTGCTCTGAATTAACTCTGAGTTGTATATCCATTAATTTATAGCGATACTATTCTAGCGCTTCTTCATCAGAACTTAATTCTTTTTTAAGTTTAGCTGCCTGTTCATGATATTCATCTAATAGCTATGTATCAATAGATTGCTTTTGATAAAGTTTATACCCCAGAAATCCGATAGTAACTAAGCATAAAATTAAAACTACAACCATATCATCACCTTTTTCTCTTGATACTTAATTATATCAGATTTCTGGGGAAAAGTCAAATGTTTGGTTCTATTAAATTACTAAAAATAACGCCGCCAAATATGTTGCCAATAACAGTACCAATTAATGATGTACCAATGGTACCTGCCGCAATCATATAGTAGGCATCTGCAATACAGTGATTAAAGCCACCAAGGATAAAGCCCATTACACATAAAATACACATCCATAATGGAGATTTCTCATAGGTAGCTAATGACATTAGCATACCGCATCCAATACCTCTTGCGGCGGCCTCCCATATGGGTTGATTAACTTTTACAGTCGCGATTGCCGCGGAAGCATTGTTATGCGCGAGTAACGCCATTAATGATACGCCTATAATATTTCCAAGCAATACTATTAAATAGAAATACCAAGGATATTGTTTAGTGACCATAAACTAAATTTTTCCAGTAAATAAATTTAATTTATAAATACGTACTGATAGCAGGCCGCAAGAGAAAAGGAAGGCGCCTACTATTGGATTCGGCGCCACCATATACATCCAGCAGCCTAATGCAATTGCCATTCCAGCAAGTATTGACTTATATATGTCCTTCTTCATAATATTTCTCCATATTAATTATTCGTTGGTTTGAAGAACCACGCAGCGGCAGCGTCGTGTCTCTTTTATCCTGCTCATAGCGTCCATCTATTAAGCAGGTAATATTTCTTAACACCGCCCTTATATCATCATCATCACGAGCTTCTAGCTCTTCTATTGTGTAGCCTGTCCAAACATATATTTTTAAATCTGGATAATCAAGTTTACACCAACCAATTAAACGTAGAACATCTCCAAGATTTTCTTCGCATAATGGCTCACCGCCGAGAATACAGAGTGTTCTCATTACTCCATTTTTCTTTATTTTTTCCATAATATGACGTAATGTTTCTAATGTAAATTCTTCACCGTAATTAAAATCTTGCGCTTCGGGATTATGACATCCGGGGCAATGGAAATGACATCCCGAAAAATACACAGAGAGGGAGATACCGGGCGCTGCCGCGGTATCGTCCCAATAGATTCCTGCAATCTTACTCATTAGCACAAATTTGTGATGATAGATCACTTAATATATCAATTAAGTGACGATAAGTTCCATCAGCCTACTTGATAGATATATTATAATTTTTACATAATTCTACTACTATTTCCCCTTCACCCTGCTCTATAATTTCTGGAACATCTATCATCGTATTTTCCTCCATTAATGTATATGTTTGACGCGATCTTCAGTTTCTTTCTGTTTGCCCCAATTGAAAGCGTCTTTATATGAACCAGTAAGGTATCCAGTTACGCGTCTAAGTCTTGAAATGTTCTTACTGCCACATTCAGGACAGCTTTCACCAATTTCATCCTGATAGCCGCAATCGTTACACATATCTAGCGGCACATTTAAAGCAAAATAAGGCACGTCTTTATCCATTGCATAATTTACAATGATTTCAAGCGCGTCAATATTATTTTTAACGCCCGATGGTACTTCTACATAAGTAATGCACCCAGCACTAGAATAACCAGTTAGTTGGCTTTCAATATCAATCTTATCAAAAATAGAAATTTCATGCCATACTGGTACGTGAATACTATTGGTAAAATACTCGCGGTCTGAAACATTAGGAATTTCGCCGTATTTAGCTTTAAATTTCTTCATTGCTGTGTAACAGAGATTTTCGGCTGGAGTGTAATATACTCCAAAGTTAAGATGATATTCTTTCTTAAACTCTGCACATCTGTCTTTAAATAACTGCTCGATTCTCTTAGCTAGCTCCATTCCTTTTTCAGTTGTATGGTCACAGCCAATTAAAATTTGAAGCGTTTCTGCAAGTCCTAGTTGTCCAATAACAATAGTGCCGTGTTTCAATGCTGAGCGAATACCTTCTTCTGGATGATAGCCAAGCATTGTATTATTTTCATACATAAACTTAGCAGAGTCTGGAGATTGCTTACAAATCCATTCAAAGCGTTCAAGGAGCATATCTTTTGCTTCGTGGATTTTGTCGTCAAGATGATCAATAAAGGCGTCAATTAATACTGTTTCACCATCTTCTCCATCAATTAAATGGTTCTGTTCCCCATATATTTTCGTCTCCATGGCAATAGTTGGCATAATAATAGTTACAGGACAAATATTACCACGGCCGTCCTTCATCTGAGGATTAGTGCCAGGCTCTGCATTTATATCTGCGCCATTCGCTGTTCTACAGCCCATAGTTGAAAAATATGTACGAGGGTCATTTCTATCATATCCAGCATTACCGCTCCAATCAACATTTGCATAATTAGGATAAATACGCTTGGCTGTTGATTCAAGCGCGAGTCTAAATAAGTCATAATTTGGATCACCAGGCGCACGATTTACACCTTTCATACATTGAAAAATGCCGCAAGGGAATATAGGAGTTTTATGATGTTTCCCTACACCCTTTATAGAACCTTCCAATAGCGCCTTAGTTACCATACGTCCTTCCGGTAGTGTGCAGGTGCCATAGTTAATTGATGTGAAAGGTAGTTGATTTCCGCTTCTAGATTGAAGCGTGTTAAGGTTATGATACATGCCCTCTACTGCTTGTTGAAGTTCACGTTCTGTCATATCCATTGCATATTTATAAGCTTTTGTACACAATTTTGCAGTTGTGACTAATGGTACTGTTTCAGCATTGACTGTCGGATTAATATAATCATCAATAGGCTGGCGCGCTGTATCAATTCCAGCTAGAAAATGCGCACTGCTGCTGTTATCAATATATTCTAATCCATCTTTAAAATGCTTCCAAAAACTCTTCCTTACATAAGGCACCATAATCCAATCCAAATGCGTAGCACTAACGCCGCCAAACTGCATTAGAGATTGAAGCTGGAATATAACTGCTACAAGCTGAAAAGCAGTATTTATAGAATTGGCTGGACGTACATCTGTTTGCCGTGTATTAAAACCTTTTGCAAGTAAATCATCAAATGGAATACTCAAACAATTATGCATTCCAACTGCATAAGCACTTAAATCATGAATATAAATTTCATTGTTTAAATGATTGGCCCGTGCCATTGGAGATACGCAGTAATCTAATGCATATTGCTTCATCATTTCATCCGAAGCTTCTCCAACCCTGCCGCCAAATGAATGTTCGTCTACATTAGCATTTTGATTCTGTACATTGGAAGCCTGTAGCTTCTCGCTAATTGCACGAATAAACTCAGTAGAATTAGCACGCATAATACCGTGTTTATATCTATATTTAATATACGCCTTACCTACCGCTAAGTCATAGTCAGTTAAATAATCTTCTACTAAATCTTGGATATCTTCTACGCCCATAAGATCATTTGATTCTACTGCCATTTGCTGAACTACTGTTTCTACCATATTAGCAATTTCAGAGGCATATTCTGGGTACCCAGTTTCTTTCGGATAAATTTCGTGCCACGCTTTGCATATAGCGGTTTCAATTTTCTCTTTATCAAACGAAGCTAATTCTCCCGTTCGTTTCCGGATTTGTAATTCCATAAAATTTCACTTCCTAAACTTTTTTCCACAGTATGGACAAGCCGATAGATCTGATAAATCAAATCCTTCTGCTTTATGAGGACATATGCTTTGTAATTCTTTAATTTCTTCACGTATTACAAAGACTCTATCACTATATTCCATTCGCGCGAGGGCATCCCTTAGCTGCTCTGTTAACTCGCGGTATTTGGTTGTAATTTCATTTTCATTCATCGCATCCATTTTCCTCCTTCCTGTAAACGTTGTTTTGTCTATTTAAATAAAATATCCTACTTGGGATATTTATCAACTAGCATTTTTACTTCTTCTTTTGCTGCTTTTATTTCTTCTTGTGTAGTCCTTTTAGGAAAATACTCGTAAAAAGTAGTATTTTCGCGCCGAGAACTACAACTCCAAGCGGCAATTGTTTTTGATAAGTTAGCGAGTGGGTCATAGCATCCCAATGTGGGCTTTTCATACTTTAATCGTATTGGTACTTTATAAGCCCAGAAACTATATAATAAATTAATTTTGTAAATAAAATTTTTATAATAATCCATTTGGTAATAATAAGAGCCGCCAATTGATAGGTAAATTGCTGAAGTTGGCAAAATTAGCGCGAGCAGGCGCTTCTAATAATTATGCATCATATAATCTACTTCAGAGAGTGGAATATTCAGGTCTAAGAAAGCATCATTACTTTTAGAAATAATATCGCTTTCTCGCGCGAAAAAGAAATCAGATAACTTATAATAGTGTGCGGGATGAATAAAATTAATAGAAGAAGGCTTATGCTCTTTAATATCTTCTATTACTTCTTGCCATCCATCCTAGAAAAAATCTCTATCATAAATATACATACGCTTACGTGCCCTAATGGGCGGTATTGGCAGTTCCTTTTCTCCCGCAAACCTGCGATAATAGCTATCATCTAAAATATGTTCTATATTTTTCTCTGTTTCGCCAGCCTAATATTTTTCTTTTAGTAAGTTGCTATATATTCCTGGCCGCGGTAAGGTATAATCTATTAATTCATTTTCAAAAGGCACATATATTTTATTTGTAAAGGCGGAGCCGCCATATATTATATTGGATGCACGCTTGATAGCTTCTGGCACTTCAATACACGCGTCATTTTCGCTGAATACATACACTTTTTCATAGCCACCAAATTCTGTTTCTTCTAAATTAATTAAGCGGCAATACCTATTTTCTTCTCGCTTATAATATTCCGCGAGCTTCATAATCTCTAAATTAGGAGGCGGAAGAGACTTCTAGGCCATCTAAAAATTTAAATCAATTAGCCCTATCATTCTTCCACCTCCATTCTTTGAGTCTGGAATTCCAGTACTCCATCTTCATCTATATTTGTAATCTTTGAAATCACCGGATAAAACGAATCTTTGCGCTTTTTAGGTACGAAGTCTTGTCCTCTACGAATACCTTGTACCATCAACAATGTACCGCGCGAAAACCAACTCTTTTCAATGACGTGTTTGATACCGTCATCTCTCTTCTGAGAAAGTTGCTTATCATATAATGCGTATTGATTCTTATAAACCTTTACATTTACAACTCCTGTCGGTGTCAACAATGTAACCGTGTTCTTTAACTTATTCTTATCAATTACCGTACCAATAATTCTATGAAGTCTGAATACTCTTACTTCATTACCATCCTTTCCTGGAAACGTATACTCAACTTCTGGTTCTTCTGGTAAAGTAAAGAAATCATCATAATTATGAGCTGCGGCCGCCAATTCGTGTTCGTGGCTATAAAAAGATACAGATTCCATTTCCCAATGAGAAATAGTTCCAGCGGCATATTTATCAAACATTTCTTGATATAGGCTATCATTTAGCTTTTTTAATACTTCATCTTTATGCCCTTTTAAATATACTCGCATTGGTTCCATTGCCTTCTTATATACATTATCCCACCGAGTTTGTGGAATTTCTATACCATTATCAATTAAGTCGGCGCTGAAATTATTTCCAATGAAGTTCACAGCGGCTTCATTTAACTCATAATTATCACCATTCTTACAAGTCTTTAGATATCTATTAAATAAGAACAGCTTCTGGTAAAACTTCATATCTTCAGGAATCAAACCTTTATTAATTAACATCTGCATATTCTGCAACGTTAACCGTTCTTTCCTGTCTGCAATCATTCCAATATAATCCGCCATAATCTTCTCGCGTGGTTCGTTCATCAACGAATCAAATGCCCCGCATTTAATCAAATTAGACATTTGAATCTTATTAACTTTTACACGTTCTAGAAAATCATTCATTGACTTAAATGGACGTTGCGCCATGATATCTTTAATAATAGAAGTTGAAAGCCGCGTAATACCTCTTAACCCATACAAAATGACATTATCTTTCACCACCGGAGTGAAAGTAAAAGAAGAATTATTAATATCGGGCGGCGAAACCTTAATACCATAAGTACTAAACTTTCCAATTGCTGATGCGACTTTACCATAATCTACCGATTTGGTCTTTTCCTTTTTCTTATCTTCTTTTTCGCCCTCTATTACTTCATTTTCTTCTTCCCATTCTTCCAACTCTTCTTCCGGATCTTCATCGGGCGCCGATTCAACTATAATTGAAGCTTCACCTTCATCATCATACTCAATCGTTTGTGCGCCGCCGCTATCTACTATTAAGTTTGCTGTATTCCAGAAAATAATTGGTTCAAACCGTGCAAGATTCATTTCTTGTAGAGCGACCATAGAATAGGCGTATGTGTGAGATGCGTTAAAGCCATAACCACGACTTAGCGCGACCTCGACATTCCATACATATGAACAGAACTTCTCGCTGAGATGTTTTTCCTTTACTCGCGCGAAAAACTCAGTTGTTAATTGCTCATACTCTTTTGGATTCTTTTTCGCAATACTTTTTCTCAAACGGTCTGCCCATTGTAAGTCCCAGCCGCCGCATTCTGGCAATTGAACCAACTGCATAAACTGTTCTTGTGTAATTGACATTCCATCTGAAATATCCAGTTCCCTGTGAAGAATCGCTCGTTCATCATCCGTCAATCCATATTGAATCATTTCTCGTTCCCAATCATTAGGATTGAAACGGAATCTTGCATATTTATCCAATGGACTTTCGGCGCCCTTTTCAGTCGCCATTAGACGAATAACTGAATTCAAAACTGCTAATTCGTCTACTGTTCTTGGATGTGTTAATGCAATCCCTCTGGTTCCAGATTGCTGTTCCATCTGAAACAAACTAACAATTTCGTGATGTTGAATCATATCCCACATCTTTTTATCATCACGATTTATTTTATACACATTAAGAACTGACTCATAAGTTTCGCGCAATGTTGCCTTTTTTTCTACATATCCTTGCTCTACCAATAAATCAAGACAAGTATGAATTTTATCCGCGGCTTCAACACTCAGCAAGTCCATTTTAATTTCAGAAACATCTTCCAAATCATGTAATTCAAACTGAGTAATTATTGTGCCATCGGGCGCGCGCATCAGAGCACTAGAAGCAGTGAAATCTTCATCTTTAAAAACGACTCCTCCCGCGTGAATACCAACACCGCAAATCAATCCTTCAATACGACTCGCAACTTCCCATAACTGTGGATACTTACTAATCTCATTAATAAAAGTCTGATTTGGTTCAATCCCCGCTTCTTCATCACCATAATACATTTGTTTCAATGTATATGATTGACCACGTTCAGCACTAATAAGATTTGCAATATAGGATGCTTCATCAACATCAATTCCCAATCCTCGTGCCGCCGTTAAAATTGCAGAACGAGATTTTTCGGTTCTAAAAGTTGCTACATTTGAGACTCGATTTTCGCCATATACTTTTCTCAAATATTCCAATACTTGCCCTCGACGCAGCCCTTCAATATCCACATCGATATCGAGAACAGAAACACGGGCAGGATTAAGGAAACGCCAAGGATACATCTTAGTCTTTTCCCGAAGGCAATTTATTTGTATGATATCCAGCGCATACAGAAGAACAAATCCACCACCGGAACCTCGCGCCGGGAGAACAATACTCCCGGCATTCCAACATTCATCTATAATCTTTTGTAGATTTAAGAAATATGCTGACCATTGCGCTTTATTAACCTGAGAAGACTCCCAAGTCATTTCAAGACATTCATTTAATGCATCAAATGCATCTACATTTTGCAAATCTTCATGTTTTTTGATACCCTCAATTAGAGCCATTACTAATGTTCTATCTGCTTTATACTCTGACTTAATAAAATGCACCAAAGCAGGCATCTTATGAATATAAAAATCTAATTCTTGACTATCAATTTCTGAAGGAAATTCACGCCACGGAAGATTTGGAATTTTCAGTGGTTTCAAAATACTAAAATCTTCACACCTATCCTTAATCTCTTTAATTGCTGAGTATGCGGCTTGAAGTTCATCTTCATTTAAATATGGAAAGAAACTTCTAATCTCTTCATCCGACATCATATACGTTGTGGCATAGAATGAACGGACTTCACGCTCACCATCCTGAGAATTAAGGAATGCTTCGTGAACTGCCGCATCTTCTGGCCGCCCATAATGGCTATCAGTTGTGATTATATATTTAATTCCAAGCTCTTTACTAATTTGCAATAGATGTTTATTTACAAATACCTGTTCCTTTCCATTTGAAGGTTGCATCTCCAAATAGAAATTTCCTTTACCAAAAATATCTTCAATATATAAACACCAACGTTTTGCTGTTTCATAATATTCTTCATTATCAGTATCCATATATTGAAGAAGAAACTTATCTAATTGCGAACCTAAACAAGCACTACTTGCAATCAAATGTCCTTGATTTGGTTTTACAATTTCTTTTAAGTCCGAATAGTAAGTTGGACGTCGCCGCATTTTTCTACTCATATATGAGCGATTCCAGGCCCGAGTTGAAAGTTCGCAAATTTGATGATAGCCTTCCAAATCTCGCGCCAAAAGGATAAAGTGGAAATACTTATCTTTCGTTCTATCGAAATTTTTTGCGTTTAAACCATTACGAGTTAAGTAAATCTCGTTACCACGAATTAATTTAAAGTCTGGATGGTCTTTTTTTATTTTCTTATAATATTTTTCAGCCTTGATATAACTTGATATAGTTTCATGGTCTGTGATTGCTACGCATTCGTGTCCGAGCTGTATTGCAAGATTAAACAAATCTTCAATACGATTTGTGCTATCTCGTAGGGTTTCATTACTAAACATTGTGTGGTTCCTAATTATGAAGACTTCCAGGATAAGTCATCTTCATATAGGTACCACCTCCTTTCGTGCTTCATTACGCACATTTTTATTATAATTATGTAAATATTTCCAAGTTCTGCATCTATTTATATCATACAATATATTTAAACTAATGTCAAGATCTCGTGACAATTGAGCCAATGAACGAGTATCATTTTTTAATAATTCAATAATTTCTCTTGCTTGATTTTCTGTAATTTTATTTGTACCTAATTCACCATTATGAGTATTACGCTGTTCATTTCGCAATAATAATGATTCTTGACGAATATTCTTAACATAATTATGTAGGTGACCCCAAGTTCTACATCTATTAATAAAATCAATTGTATTTATATGTACATTAAATTGTTCTGCAATTTCACGATTGTTTAATTTACATTCTTCTAATAGATGAATAATTTGTAAAACCTCTTTATCATTTAATTTGGCTTGAATATTATTTTCTCCTCGATAACAGTTTCCTCCCTTAATTAAATTATATCCATTTTGAATTGAATCATAATATTCAATCCAATACTTTTCTCGCTCATCCAATAATTCAACTGGACATTCTTCAATAATAGAGAAAGTGAAATTATCGCGTTCATTGCGTAGAGCATCATCTATTTTAGAATAAGGTGAAGGATTATAAAGATGATCTTGCTTTCGTTTTGAAATGTTTGTACTTTGTCCTATATATTTTTTATGAGTTTCTTTATGTTCAAACATATAAATACCTATCATATTTATTCACCTCCCTATCTATATCAATTATATCATAAATTTTATTAAAAGTCAAAAGTAATCTGGGAATACCTTCATTAGTTTCTCATAAGCTGATTCTTTCTTTAAACTTGGACAATAATCATACTGAATATCATCTACTTCATTCCATACTTGCGCTTGATTACGGGTTAAGTCTAACTCAGTCGCAATTACTAGCCTATCTTGATAAGATGCTCCATCATAGTACCAGTATCCATATTCATTCCAAAGCATATAATATTCAGTACGTTCCTTATTTACAACATAGTAAACATCTGGCGCCAAATTCGGATTATCATTTTCACGCATATATTCAAGAAAACACTTATCTTGTGTATTAACTTCCAATTTAAGTTCTGGCGTGCGAGTACCCATGAATACATGGCCTTGCGCTATCTGAGGGTACATCTTATAAATTTCAAAAATCATTTTATATTATCTAGCCATCCCATCTGCCACATACGGAATAGGATATTATCTATTACAGCCATTTCTTCCGGACTATCTTCTATATTCGTGCCTTCAATTAGTTTTTCTCGACACATTTGAATTAATTCTTCTCTGTTATCATCGCACGTATTAAAATTCATATTTACTCTCATCCTCTTTCAATTCATAATCATCAATAAATACTTGAACCGAAGTGCGCCCATTGAACGTATTAAGGTTTGCGCGCCCATATATAGTAAGCATCTTTGTTCTATCTTCCATTACTTGCTCTACAAAATCTGAATCTTTAAAGCGTACATAGTCGATATTGTTGTATGAAATTTTCATACTGTCCTTATTTGCGCCCATAGGCATCACACTCATAAGCGGAATATTTTCTACTACAATTCGTACTTCATCAATATGATTACCAAAGTATTCTGGATGAGAGGCAAGCGCAGCGATAAGTTCATCGTTATAATCAGATGCTTTTAAAATATAATCTACAAGATAACAATTCTCAAAGTCTGATGAACTTAGGTGCTTATTAGCATAATCAATAAGAGAATCAACTCTATTTCCATTTAAGCCCCAGCCACAAGCATTATCATGCCCAGCGGTATAATTAAGCAATTTGCTATCTTCCAAGAACTTTTTAAAGCTCGGTAAGCCTGCGAAATTCCCGTCTGAACGAATACTTCCTTGAATTTCATTATCATTATTGCGGCGGCCAATCATTACGGGCTTATGGTATTTAGAAACCACGTTCATAGCAATGAGGCCAGTCAGTTCTTGTGGGATATTATCAGAATTATCTAGCTCAACTAAGATGATATTATTCGCATCCAAACAATCTTTTTGAATCTTAAAATCTACTATTCCAAGCGCTTGTTCCTTTAACCGGTCTTGGCGCGCTTTTGCGTTTTTGCCTACGCGTGCAGTCTGCTCTGCGGCAGTCTCAGTATCACCAGGTTTCGCGCCACGTTTTGTGCTCTTCATTTCACGCCTAGGTTCAATAAAACAATAGAACATTGTTTCTTTTTCTTCCATAGTGCCCACGCGAGTAATTGCATTAATAAGAGGAGCAATATAAAAAGCAATATCAATAGGAGTTAATCCATTATAGGGGAAAATAGCTTTTTCTTTTAAAGAGAAAGCCTGCGCTTCAATTAAAGTTTTAAATCCTTCATTCTGAATATATGATAATCCTTCCATCATAATATAATTAGTTTCGGTATCTGTTCTATCCATAACGTCAGCAATTTCTCCTAATGCCGCGAGATCCATATAATTCTGAGCTTGGTCTATTCCTAAAATATCATCCAATACTTCACAAAACTTATATACTACTCCCGCGCCACACAAAGATTTATTAGAATACTCTGGTGAGAGTTGATTATTTACTATAATGGTATTTGGATAGTCAGATATAATAGGATTTCCTTGTGTATCATATTCCTGCTCGTGATGGTCTAGACAAATGACATCCATTCCTAGTTCGCCGCAGCGCCGATGTTCATCTTTATCATAACTGCTTGAATCTGGGCATAGTATTAAATCATAGTCTGGATTGTCTTCTAGCCACTCAATCTTATCATCCAAACCGTGCTGTTTATGGTTATGTACTGTAAAATGCAAATCAGCATTTGGGAAAATATGTTTTATATAGAGCCATAAGATTGCGCTGCTTGTAAATCCATCAGCATCGCAATCTACGTTGAAAAGAATAGAACTTCCTTTGCGTAAATGATATAGTAGTCGTTCTGCCGCCGCATCAATATTTTTTAATAAATGTGGATTAAGTTCACAAGCAGATGTTGGATACATAAAATTCTCAATATCTTGAACGCCGCGGTCACGAAGAACATCTTCTAGCGCGCCTTCCGGGTCGGTCGTGTATTTCTTTCTTAGCTTATACTTCATTCTTTTTCACCCACTTTCTTAGCATTACTTAGAACTAATGAGTCAGAATTAAGATAAACCGGAATATCCTCTTTATCACTCTTCAAATAAATTACATAACAATCACCGCTATTACTTATACTAAAGGAATGAACGGTGCCACGCATAGTTAATTCAATTTCATCATTAATATCAAATAATGTCGTCATTTTATTACCTCACTCTTATTCTAGTCTTATAAAGTTGCTCAAATACTTCTTTCCCCTTATCATATGGAGAATCTTTTTCTGCAAGTAAGTTATCCATATCCCATATATAATAAAAAGTTGCTTGGCCTGCATATTTTCGGCAGGCTGCTTCAATTCTTTTTCTATATTCGCGCGCCTTTTCAGTGCGCCAATCTGTATATTCTTTATCAAAGGCAATTGTTATCTCATTCGCGCCCAAAATATTAGTTAGCAAGTTAATTTGATATTTATTAATTTTTGAGCCGCAACACGCTACCGCATTTGCCCATTGCCCATAATACCCGTCATCTAGAAGAACAGATTTTTCACCTTCAACAATAATGGCACTTTGACGCTTTCTAATTGCATTTTGATGTTCATATATTCCATATAAATTAAAATGTAATGGATGTGCGTATAATACGTTTCCTAGCTGCAATGGCCGATATTTACCATATTGTTCTGCTTCTTCTTCATCTAAGGTTCGCGCGCGAATTCCCACTAAATTCCCATCTAAATCCAAATGTGGAATTGTTATTTTATTTTGCGCCAGAGAAAAACCAATATGAAATTTATCCATAATTTCTGGCTTGATTCCATCCTTTAACCAAAGAGGATGGTGATATGATGGAAAATAAGTTAGCATAGTTCGAGGATACTGGGTTAGATGCGGAATAGAAGAATCAAACTTGTATTTATCTATATTAAAGTCTGAGCGGTATTTTTTCGCGCCTGTAACTATAAGATGCTTAATGCTTTTTTTCACATAATCTACTGCTTCTTCAAAACTAACATTGTGATAGTTGATGTGCATAAATTTTTGATACAGCGTGAAAATTGACATTGCCTCATTACATTCTGTATAGCATCGGAATATCTTATTATTCTGATACCAATATAGTTTCATAGATTCGGCTTCTTCTAATGGATTATGACAGATGGTTGGGCAGACCAAGTATCCTTTATCTTCATACATAGCTATCTGTTCTACTCCCAACCCTTCTAAGAAATTCTGTACATCCTCCAAAGTAATAGAATTGACAATATCTTGAAGACTAATATCCAATAATTCTAGTTCTTCATCCGCGCCTTGTAATGTGGCGAGCATTTATTACTCTCCTTCCTATATCTTAATTACTCGTTCACTGCTACTCGAAAACAAATCAATCGGCTCATTAATAGGTTGATTTTCCGCAGTTGTAATAAATAAATCTTCTCGTTCTCCGGTACCAAGATGTAATCTTGTCCAGATACGAACCATTTTATAGCGGCCACGCCGCATCTTATAAATATCCAATACGTGTGTTGGTCTATTATCAAAGATAGTTGATGAAATCACTCCTTCTCGTGCAGCTACTTTCAACCCTGGTAATACTGAATTCCACGCCTTATCTGAAATACGTTGCATTCCATATCCCATATCGGCCTTATCTGCCACAGCCTTAGACCCACGAATTGTCTTTTCATCCATAAAAGGAAGGTCATCCATATTCATTCCAGCCGCATTTACCTGTGTTGCTGAAAATATAAATAAACCATAATCTTTTGCTAGCTGTTTCAGCTGATTAGCCAGCATCATCAGTATAACATCCTCGCGTATATTATTTCTGGTGAATTGAGAAATCATACTCGCAGTACTATGTATATAGTCAAAGAATACATATTTTACATTATCTACTGTCGCATACTTACGAATCGTTGCTTCTACATTTTGTAGATTTGGATCGCTAATTTCTTCAATCAAAAAATATCCACTATATTCTTCCATAATTTTACCGGCACATTTTACTCTTGTCAACTCTCCTAGTTCATAATGCCCCGTTAAAATATGATCTTCATCCACCCCAGATAAATAAGCCAACATAATTGTTTGAACTTCTTCTTTATCCATTTCTGTCACAATAAACAGAACTTTACGAGGTTCTCGTGGATCGCCAGTCGCATCTATCTCTTCAATAAATGCTTGTTGTGTATGCGACCAACGTTTTGGATATGCGAGATGACAAGCATCAAAAATACTTGTACGAGTTTTACCTGCACTCGTACTTGCACTTTTTAAGAAAAAACATCCATCTCGCGCCCCGCGACATACTGAGCTAAATATCTTCCCTTCCAAACTCGGCCCAATACTTGGCGATTTACGTAAGTCTTCAATTAACTCAAAAATTCCTTCCGCCGGATCACCTTTAAGTCGGCCGCCATTCAGAAACTCATTTCTAATTTCTGAATAATTCTTCTCTACACTATTTAATATATCTTCCAATGATGATTCATTGAAATGCTGTATTACTTGCTGTTCTCTTGCTGGATCTACTGTACTTCTTTCATCAATATAAAATTCACTAATATCATAATTGGCTCTTTGTAACTTTCTTAAAAGTGAGCATTTCTTTAATCTATCATAATAAATTTTAAAGTTGCCTAAACTCGCGGTTTCATATGCGTTTTTTACGAAGTCTAATCCGCCCTCGCTTTTATATATTTGCAATGCCGCGCCGCCATTACGTTCAATCTCTTGGTCTATTTCAAGTACAGATAATTCCATTGCGCCCGCAGCATACATTTTTTTAATTACGTTAAAACATATTCGTGCGGGCTTATAATCAAAGTCTACTGGATTAATATCCTGATATTCCAAAAGTAATTGAGGCTGATACATTAAGCAACCGATAACATTGCGATAAGCCGCATTATCGGATAACGTCATATAATTCCTCCTTAGTCGTCAAATAGCCCATCTTCCAAACTAATTTCTTTGCGCTTTGTTTTATTTTCACGAATTGGCACAACGTATTCCTTCATTTCGGTATTTGCAATTGCTGCGGCCATACTTGCCCCTTCGGCTTGTTTTTGTTCCTTCCACTTTCGTGTTTCTTCCATATTGCGCGGATTTACCAATCCCAATGTATCAGAAAGTTTCTTCATCTGTTTTACATTGTAAATATAATCTAAGCAATCAATGATTGCATCGTCCGTATATCCGTACTCATTTTGAAGTCGTTTACGTTGTGTCCAGATTACTGGCCCTGGCGCCTTAATACCAAAAATTTGGCATACCTTATTTGAAAAGCGTTCGCGCGCCTGCTTCTCCGCTAAACATTTTGGACAATACCAATTTGAAGTTTTACCTGTGATGGATGTATACTCTACCAATTCGGTTTTCCTAAATTGTTCTTTACATCCACTACACTGTCTTGTTAGTTTCATCTATTTCACTCCTATACTATCTCTTTATTTTATTATAGCATAGATTACGAAAAATGTCAAATAAAAAAGACCCTTGCGGGTCTAAAATGCTGGTGAGGATTTGCACCTTACATACGGGCTTTATTCTCCACGGTTCCGAGTTTTAATGTCCTCTGCGACTGGTACAGCTTTTTCGGCGCGTAGTCTCAACCCTCGCATGCCCGCCAACCGTCTACTGCTGCATTCCTGTGGATTTGTATTTGTGTCTACCTATTCCACCACTACATTATAATTACATAAGCTGCTTTACTTCATCAATAAAGTATTCAACTAAGCTACTTTGAGAAGGTACCGCCTGACTTAGCTTAAAGTCCTCAGACCCGAATACTTTCTTAATAATATCCTTCATAATCATCAGATGCTGATCCTTATTCTCTTCACCGCCAAGGTCAAGATACTTAATCCAAATTTCTTTGGCTTCAGCCATAACCTCGCCGAATGGCCTGTCCTTAATTTGGGCGATTTCGGTATGGTCAGTTACCTGTGCGCCATCTTTTTCAACTGCTTCATCAATTGCATCACCTATCGCATCCACCAACTCTTGGTAACCGAATTTAATTTTAGGTGCCAGATACTGATAGCGGCTTCCAGCAAATACTGTCGGTGTTGAACGTGTATATAGAAAACGTTCAGAAGTTCCATCAGGATTCATCTGCACCTGTAGATAACCAATAATATCAACAATTGAATTAATAATAGTATAAGCCTGATTTGGAAGATCTGGACATACAGCAGTAATTTCATTACCATCTTCATCACGCATTTCAGTAGGCTTATCCTTACTATGCGCGATAAAAAGAATTCCAAAACCAAGTAGCGTAATCTCACGCCAGAATTCAGAGAACTCAGTTTTCAGCATATTCCAACCTTGTCCCCAAGGTACATCACGAATACTGTCTACATTCTCTCTCTGACAAATATATTTTTCACACAGCTGCCACGCAATAGAAGCAGTATCAACTACGATACTATCATACATTTCCTTAGCCTGAGGTTTGCGTAGCTGTGTAAGAACTTTCTTAGCATCAGTCCAACGTAGAATAGGAACCGCGCGAATACCAGCTAGAGCATTAGTTCCTTGTTCAAAATTAAGGAATAGAGAACGAGGTAGCTGGCTACCAAACGTGGACTTACCAGTCTTAGGCTGGCCGTAAATCAGCAAGAACTTGCCTTTAAGGTCACGCGAAATCTTGGAGGGCTCCAAACTAAAAATATCAATATCTGCCATTTTATTCACCTCTTTTCAGTAAGAAAAGGAAAGTAAGGCTTACGCCTTACTCCCATTCATACTTCTTAGCATCAGAATTAGAACCACTGCCACCCTGGTTCTTAGTGCGAGACCGAGCATCAATCTGCATCTGCTCAATCATAGCCTTACGCTGATTGAATGCCTTTTTAATTTCAACTGGATCGTAGCTGAAATCTTCATCCTTTGCGGTGTCTTCGCCACCAGTAATAACTAGTTCGCGCACATAGGTGGTCGTAGTATCAGGGAGGTCTTCACCCCAACTACCGGTACCACCACCGGTACTTACTTCGTGCGAAGTAACACGAACACGACCCTTAACAAGCTGAGTTGTATTAGGTTCCCAATTACGGGAAACAAATTCTACCTTATCAGGAGCTTCTACAACAAAGTCTAGAACATCGAGCTTGCCGCCATACTGTACGATACCACCCCGGACAATTAGACGACCAGTTGGATCGCCTTCCTTATCCACTTCATCGTGCATATCCATAATAAAGATTTCAGTTGTAAATGATGCAATATCACTTAGCTTCGCGGAAGAGATGAAAGAACCGCGAATCTGGAATCCATTGATGAGATTACCGCTACGAGAGACAAAATTATTTTCAGAAAGCACACCGCTCGTAATACGCACTTGATCAGCGGCGTCAATACCGACATTCTGTGCGGTCTTTAGGTCTCGAAGTTCTATTAGAGATTTATAAGCTGGATTCTGCTTCCCTGTGCTAGTATAAGGAGTTGCAAAGAAACCAATTGGAATCTCGCTCATTTCCTCTTTCCCATCTACGGGCTGATTAACACGAATAGTGACGGTCGCACGCTTATATTCGCGCCCATCGGAAAGCTTTCCCTCACCAAAATCTACATTCATTAGCTTACCAACTAGATTCATCTTATTTGTTGCCTGTACATTAATATCTTTCATTTTACTTTCTCCTTTTTATTTTATTTCTTACTATTAAGCTTCTTTTGCGGCTTCCTTAGCGGCTTGCTTAGCGGCTTTCTTAGCAGCCCTTTCAGCGGCACGAGCAGCCTTCGCGGCTTCATCCTTCGCGGCCTTCTTGGCTTCCTCAGCAACTGGATCATAAGCCAAACCAGCCTCAGTTAGGGTATGATATAGTACCTTATGAGTCTTCGCCTTACGAGTTTCAGTCGCAGGTTCATCTTCCACTACTTCTTCACGAGTAGTAACTGCATACTTCTTCTTAATTAGGGCATTAACAGAACCAGTTACCGCTGGAATTGTAATATCCAGAGCGTCACTAATCTGAGCCTTTGTTAGTTCTTCACCATAATGTTCCTTTAGATAATTCAATACACGTTCACTATTAACTGTCGCCATTTTTCATTTCTCCTTTTTATTCGGGTTTTTCCCTTTTCTATACATATATTATAATATAAATTTGACTAAAAGTCAAATATTATTCGTCCTTAATAATAAACTCTTCATCGGCGATTCGCATTGCCTCTTCATCAGATTCAGCTTTCAGAATCTTATCTAGCTTTGGCATCAGGTCAGTCTGATAGCCTGCAATAGCCTTTTTAAGCGCATCCATGCGGCTTTGCAGTGTTCCAAGTGTTACATAACATCCCACCAGTAACTTGGCGAAATCTCCCTTGGTAAGGGTACCATCAAAGTTCGTAGTAATTTTTTCGTGTAGGGCTTCAAAATCATCACGCATTGATTGCGCTGTTTCTACTCCCTTATCATCGCCTTTTTCGCGATCATACTCCATTACCTGCTCAGCTGATACAGCTGTAGCACGAGTTAGTTCTTTAAACAGTTCAAGATATTTCTTATCCATTCTTTACTCCTTTTACTGCGCGTCCAGTATTTTTATATTCAGAATCTCCTACCCACTTAGCTTCTTTTACATATCCATCTGTATCTAGTTTAATAGCTTTCACGCCCTTGGTAAGGCGCCCAGTGTAACTTAGTTCGGAAAGAGGATAACAATTATAGTAATCATTATTTCCAATAACTACTACTCTATCATCATCATCATCGCTACTTAGGATTACTGATATGAGTGAATCGCCTTCTTCCAGTTTAATTGCGGCCGTACCCTTCTTTGTACGAGTTAAATATTCTGCAATATGACTTTTCTTGATAAAGCCGTGTTTAGTTACACAAGTAGCTGATTGGAACGCATTAAAAGTACGAGAATCAATTAGAAGAAGTGGTGTTTCTGCGCCAATTGGGAATATATCTGCAAGCTTTGTATCCTTATCATACTTAATTTTACTAAGCGATTCACTATACATTTTCCCGCCAGAGGTAAATAGAATCAAAGAGCCAAGATTAGTTGTATATAACGCTTCTCCACGTTTTCCTCTACTTACTTCCTTCTTAATTACCTTAATGGAACTTCCATTTTTAAAAACGATTACATCTTCCTCTTTGATTTCCTCAGGCTCTTCCTCATCGCCCAAAATATTCTCAATCTTGGTTCTACGAGCGTCGCCAAATTTTTGAGATACTAGATTTAGTATTTCAATTAATTTTTCATCTAAAGCGGTAGGTTCATTTAATAGGTGGTTACACGACCCAATAAATCTAGTAATTTCTGCCAGTTCTTCATTTATTTTAATACCGTCTAATCGGCACAAGCGCGATAGCTTCATATCTAGAATTGCATCAACCTGAGGTTCATTGAATTGATATTTAGCTATCAGAGCTTTCTTAGCTTCTGCTGGACTATCACTACCTTTAATGATAGCAACCACATTATCAATATCAGCAAGCGCAATTAGTAATCCATTCAGGATATTTTCGCGCGCGAGTGCTTTATCCAAATCAAATTGAATCATATTATGCTTGCACTGTCTAATGTGTGCAATATAAGCATCACATGCTTCGCGCCATCCAAATACTTTCGGGAAACGCCCACGGTCTAGCAAAATCATATTGATAGAATAATGATTTTCTAGCGAAGTATCATGATAAAGTTTAGCAATCATCTTATCAGGGTTTTGTCCCTTAGAAAGATAGATACGAATATCTGCTTCCTTCTTGGTATGGTCTATAACTTTATCAATACCATATTCTGGATTATCATTAACCAAAGCCGCAAGCTGGTCCATTACTGTATTGGTAAACACACCATATGGAAGTTCGATAGCTTGAAGCATATTTTCCTTAGGCACGAACTTAATATTTGCGCGCAAACGAATAGATTTTCCTTTACCTACTCTTAGACTTTCTTTGACTTCCGCGGCATTAGTAATAGTACCGCCAGTTGCGAAATCAGGTGCACAATAAATATCATCATATGTGACTTCTGGATTCTGAATAATCTTAATAAGGGCATTATTTACTTCTTTAAGATTAAACTGTGGTACAGAAGTAGCCATAGCAACTGCGATACCTTGACAGCCATTTACAATATTCCAATATCCGATTGAAGGAAATACGGATGGAATCTGCTCAGTACTATCATAGTTATCATACCATTCTGTAATAGCATTTTTCTTAAGGCCATCAAACATAAAGTCTGCAACTTCACCCGCTTTCATTTCAACATAACGGGCGGCCGCATGACTATCTGGAGATGACGGGTTGCCGTAGCTGCCTTGTACATCTTCGAGTGGGTAGCGACTTGACCAAGGCCGTGCCGCACGTATGAGCGCGTCATACATTGCTACATCCAAATGTTATTATCGTTTAGCTTTTTATCTAAACCTCTGGAGATTTCTCTCATTTTCATCAACTAGTCTTTTCTAGTTCAGTTTAGCATATCTTTTCACGTTATTACGCGTCGCGGCCTCGTGGAGAGATTATATCTTTTCACTCTCTATGCGTTGCCCCTGACTATACTATGTATAGCCTTCGGTTCGGATTAGCAGTTAAGCTTTCCCGCTTAATTCCGCGATTTAGTCACGGCAATATTGCATATATAAATTATATTTTCGGTCCAGATAGATATGACTATCATCATATAATAAATGTAATATATCTTGTGAAATATTCTTTCCGCCAACAGCAAACTTATAAATTATCCCATGTGGATGAATATATTTCTCAAAATAGTTTTCCCAGTGTAGTTGTTGTCCCAAAAAATTTCTTACATAAGTTAATATTTCTTGAGATCCAACTAATCCTACACCATATTGTGTGCTACGAATATATCCATCTCCATCTAATAATCCGCGAATATACGCAATTTCCAATGCAGTTGAAGAACATTGATAAGGAATTTCTTTACCGCTTTTTCCTTGAAACAGTCTATATTGTTTCAAATTGTTAATTAACTGTCTTCCGCAGATGGTAACAGAGTAAACGATGTTATCTTGCGTATATGCCCCACCCGTATGCTGTTTAATTACCTATGGGATTTCTTCTTCAGTAAATTGCATATATCGTAAAAACTTTTTTAAATGTTCTAAATCAATTTCTCCTAAATTGATATTTAGCCATCCATTAGTTTCATTGATATATCCATCCGCTGTAATAAATCCTAACCAATATGCATCTTCTTCTGTTTCAATCTTGGAAAAAGCATTCTAATTATTACTATATTTATAATGCGGTTTATATTCTTCTCCTAAAATATTTAACCAATTTTTAAATGTTCTACTTATTGTAGTAGAATTAAACATTCTTTGTAATTCTAAATATTTAATATGAGGATGACTTAAATAATAATCAATCATTGCCAATTCATTATCATCAAAGCCATAACAGTAACCATCATCTTTAAATATAGTATAATAATCAATTTCTGGCATAGTTTTACTTACCGCATTTCTATCTACGCCAAACATTTTAGATATCTAAGTAATACTTTGTTCTGGATGCTCAACTGCATATTTTGCTGCATTTAGAATATTTTGTGATTTCTTTTTCATATTCATCGCCTCCACTATTATAGTGGGTTAGATGAACAAAATATATAACATTTTCTTCCGAAAAAAATAATTTTTTGTCATCTTACCTACCGTGAACGTAGCTCTGGCTCATTGCCGCGGCTACGCTTTTTTGAGCCTTCTGGAATTTATCTTTATGAGTAAGTTTATTTGTAAATTGAGCGTACAATCCTTGACGCAATCCTATCTTTAAAAAGTCTCGTACATCCGGTAATGCCCTTTCTTGAGCAATACTACTACCGTACTTTAGAAATGCATCTTCAATTGTTTGCTGAAAATCTACTTGCTTAATCATTTCCTCACTCCTTTCTTTTTATTTATTATAACATAAATTTAAATATCAGTCAAATATTCATCAAGATTTTTATAATTATATGGAATTTCAATCAATCTTAGATTATGAGCCTTGCAGTAATTTCTTTTAAGCGTATCATGTATTTTTTGAATTTTAAATTGCTCTTCACCGCCAAAAAAATCTACAGGCTGATAATGCTGTATTCCTTGAAATTCAATTAAAACAGGTTTATTCAAAATTTTAAAATCAAAGCGTAGATAACCATCATTGATACCTTTTAAATCTTCAAAAGTATCTTCAATATTAAATTTTATATTATGTTCAAGCAACCATTTTTCAACTGCCTGCTCTCCTAAAGAGCGTTGGCCTTTATTAATTTCTGCTATATTTTTAGCAATAATACTGGCATTTGTATAAGTATTATCTATATTGTGCGGTAAACTATCTAAACGAGAGGATTTAATTTTCCCTGTTTTAATATTAATAACTTTATAATAAGTATGACCATGTGCTATATCTGTAGTATAATCAACTGCATTTATAAACCAGTCACCACGAATTTCCCCAATATGCTTACCAGTAAGATTATTTAGATTAATTTCTTCTGCGGTTCGTTTTTGATATTTCCAAGTATCTTTTGTGTATCCTTCAGGGCGCCTACTTTTTCTCCCGCATTCAGGACATCTACATGTACGACCACTACGAATACGATCAATACGCCCATCATATAAAATACCACTATTACAAGCGGTACAAGCATATTTTATACTTGGGCGGCGTGTTCCAGATGGATCAATAATAATAAATGGTTCACTTTCAATTCGTATAAGCGTACCAGGATAAATTTCTCCAATAATAAAATCACTATAATCTCCACGTTTATGTGCCATTTATATTCTCCTTTAATTATTCAAAATATTAAAATCCACATTATCAAACAAGAAATCCCGGCGTCCCTCAACTTCCGTACCCATCAGCATTTGTAGCGATTCAGCCGCAGCTTCGGCATCACTTATAGTTAGAATTTCCAAACGCCGATTTGTCGGGTGCAACATTGAACCTTCCATATCCTCTGATGTGCACTCCCCGAGGCCCTTAAAACGGGATTGCTCCCACCCAGACCGAGTTTTTCTTAACTCAGCAAGCTCATCCTCATCATAAGCATAAACGTGCTGATTTCCTTTGCTCAATCTATAAAGGGGCGCGCGCAGCCATCCAAGTCGTCCTTCCTCAATGAATTTTGGCATTAGGACATAGAAGAGCGTAGTGATAAGACACATAATATTGTAGCCGTCTACGTCAGCATCGACTGCAATTGCGACTTTTCCATAGTTAAGTTTCTTACTATTATATCGGTCCTGAATGCCGCACCCAAGTGCCATGATGATATCAGATACTTCCTGATTTGCCAAACATTCATCAAGCGGATGCTTCATTAGGTTCTTAACCTTTCCGCGTACTGCGTACAATGCTTCAGTTTTTACATCGCGCGCAGGCATTAGGCCACCTAATGCAGAATTACCTTCGCATATGATAAGCATTGAATCCTGACCGTGCTTTTCACAATCCTTAAATTTATCAGAGGAAGTAACCTTACGCTTGCGCTGTTCGGTTTCTTTTTTCTCCATATTAAGGATTGCATTACGAGCTTTTTCCGCGGCGGCATCAGCGCGGGCTTCCTTAGTTAAAAGCCCAACGATTTTATCAAAATCTTCTCTATTCTTAGATGCCCAGTCTTTGATAGCTTCCGTAAACACGGTCTGCGTATAACCGCGCAATTCCTGATTTTGAATCTTATCCTTAACCTGATTCTGATAAACAGGATGTGGGTGCTTAATATTGATAATAGTAACAAGCCCTTTACGAATCATATCGCCATCGAATGATTCTTTTGACAAGTCATTTATAGTACGAGTAAAAGCTGTTTTCATCCCGCTCACAGGCGTACCACCGCCACTATTCAAAGCACCATTAGAAAATACGTAGCACTTTTCACGCCCAGCAGTCCACTGCGCGAAAACTTCAATATCAATATCTCCATCAAAAGTCTTGGCGCTATAAATATATTGTTTATGAAGCGGCTTGGTAATATTGTTTGCGGCAAAATCTTTTAATCCATTCTTAGATAGAAATTTCTCTTCTTTTCCATCCGCTCTATATATAAAAGTAACATTGGGAATAAAGTAACTAGTTAATTGTAGTTCTTTCCTAATGCGCTCTTTATCAAATGAAGGAGTATCTTCACTTAAATGGAATATGGTCTTATCAGGCTTAAAATACACTGTCGTACCTGTTTCTTTTGTAGCTCGTATTCTGTTCGCAGTAGAAGATTGTGGTATGCCGTCTTTGAATACAATGTTCCATTCTGCTCCGTCTCTACGTGTCCAGACTTCAAAGATTTCCGAGCAAACGCACACTGTACTTGACCCAATACCGTGCATACCACGAACTCTTTTATAGTTAGTCGAATCAAATTTGCCAGAAGAATGAGCAGAAGTATATATTTCGATGAGTACTTCTTCTGTATCTTTATTTTTTCCATGTGGCACTCCCGCACCTTTATCGGTGACTTTAATGTCATTATCATTAACTTCTACTGTGATTTCATTGCCGCGGCCCATAATCGCTTCATCACAGGCATTATTTAGTATTTCCAAGAAGCAGTTAAACATCGCATCTTGTCCGTCTGCTCCAATATACATACCGGGAGTTGATCTCGCCGCAGTACGAAAATCCCGTACCTGTATTGAGTCTGCATTATATGCCATTTTCTCACCTCTTTCTTTCTTACAATATATTATATCATAATTTAAAAAAGAAGTCAATTATTTAATTGACTTCTTATTCGTTAGACCAGTTAGGAAAAATTGATTTTAATTCTTTTTGTAAATGTTTTATTTTATCATTTTGTAACTGTAAGATATGAGTGGCTAAACTTTCTGGCAAAACAATTTCAGTAATTTCAGCATCGGGCTTAACGATTACTGGAATACCGCGAAATTGTCCAACATATCCTTCTTCCATATTATTACTCCAAATCTATATAATCAAAATCTGGCTTATCATAGGGCCAATTTCCTTGCGTCCAAGTTTTCTTAGACACCTTAATCCAATGAGGGTCTAAAGCCGCATTTGGACCAATATCTTGCATTGTAGCAACCGGCATATCTTGCGGCCATTTTTGTAATTCTTCAATTAGCTCTTTTACTAGCATATGGAATCTCCAATTTTTCACTACATTTAATCCTTATTGGGGTGGCTCGCCAATCTGTAGTAGTACCAATTTTAACTTCATACTGCTTAAGAGTTTCAGTATATTTACATACTGTTCTATGCACACAAGTATAACAATATTTAGCGACTTGTACTGTTTCTTCCATTATGTCAACACCGTCCTACATTTATTATGATTTTCTTCCGTCGGATGTTCCAATATCCATCTTAGCGCGCTAGTAAGATTGCCTTGTCCCTTAGGGATATTAATGAAACTGGTACAGCCGCAGTACGTCATTAGAGAAGTTGGTTCTTCTGTAATTTGAATAATATGTACTGGCTTACCAATTGCGTAAGCATATCCGTTCTCCCAGTTTACTCCAGCAGTACTTTTGCGCCCTTCGCTAATCATAATAATGGCTTCACACGCATTTATTGCGGCAATATCAGCTTCAAAGACGAGACGTGCCCAATCTTCCTGACTATAATCCCAGGCATTCTCAATTTTCAGTTCCCAAGGACAGTAAATTTCGGCGCCCTTTTCGCGCAGGTATTTAGCAATTTGAGTCATAAAAGTACGATGTTCTGTATCACATGGCCCAGCAAGATAAAACATTTTATTCCTCCCATTTTACATCCACAGAGCACTTATAGCCATCTGGTAAGCAATTTTCCGCGCGACTATCAAGTTTATGAATGCGGTCATTATAGGCGCCATTATACTCATAGTATCCTTTTACGTTGGTAATACCTTCTGCTTCGTATTCTTCGGGGTGTATCGTTTCCTCCCAAGTATAAGTCACCGATACTTTAAGCTTTAGTGGCATTATTTTCCTCGTTTCTACTAAAAATTTCAGATATACATTCATTTAAAAGGTAGCATCTAATGGTAGAATCCATATAACGCGCAGGCTCTTCATAAAGAGTAGGCGGCAAGTCACTTAAGTTCATGCCCCACTCAGATAGTGCTTCAAAGAATAGTTTTAGATTATGGCATATATATTCTTCACATTTTTCTTCAGTATCATAGTAATTGAAGCCATTACCAGTTACTTCATCCTTATCCCATAGCTCCTCGGTTAAGTAGTCAATATAACCGTCTCGTGACATCCCTTCTTCGGGCTGCAAATCATTGGCCCACACGTAATCCTTAATATCTTGAATTAATGCTTTTCGATAGTCATAATACATATTATAACCTCCATTTCAGTTCTTCTAACGGTCTCGCACATCCACGGCAACTTGGCCGTACTACCGTTTGAAATAGCTCATTGTCTATTTCTTCATCATAAAAACATAAGTCAAATCTATAACCGCGCACTCTATGGTGTGTTATAATTACAAGCTATAATAAGTCAGAAATAAATTCTGTGAAGCCTTTCGTGCGGCGATGCAGTGCTGCTTTACGGCACATTAATTCTGTAATCTCAGCTACCTAAGCTTCATCCTTACATATAATGCCAATACGAAACATATTATTCCTCCGTCGCTACGCTATAACCACATAGAGTAAGTCCAAAGTCTTTCTTAAAATATTCCGCCATAGTGTCATCTAGCTTATTTACAAATAGCGGCTTAGAGTTATCATAGTTGCCATAGAGCAAGTCGGCCCAATCTACAATATCAAGTGAGTCGAATCCATATGCTTGTGCCTTTGCAATCAGAGCACGCTTATTTGTAGTAAGTAGGATTCCATCGGCGTCAAGTACCGCATCCATAAGTTCTTTTGTCTTACCAGTTCCAACTGGCCGCGCAATTACTTTCATTCATTTTCAATCTCCTTTACCTGAACTACATCAGAATATTCAAAACGCTTGGTAACATCATAACGTTCAATGAATTCTTTTGTAGATATATTATCTATTTTTATAATATACTCATCGTGGCTATATTCAGTATTATCAAGTATAAACATAAACGTAAAGCCGACAACAAGCATAATTAATCCAATTATGAATATAATAATTCCAGCATAATCTGTATCTTTTATTATTGCCACACCTATAATAAATAAACTTAAACCAATTAGCGCTATTATTACTGGCCAAATTGGAGATGTATATATTGGAATAGTTTCAAGAATTTCCATTAATGCCTCCTTATACCACAATTCGGGCACCAAAGTTCATTTTCGGGGTCATAGAGAATGCTGATTACCTTACATTCCGGGCATTTATATGCCATTACTTCATCAGTGATAATGGTTGGCGCGGTGTCAATAACTGCTTGCGCGCGGTCCATTACCGCTTTTGCAAAATTAAACACTTCTTCTGAGTCGGGCATTCCCATTTCATAAATCAAATCCCATAGCATTTCATCGCGGTCGAGGGATGGTGCATTGAGGTCGCAGTCATCACGATATATAAGTTCGCGCATTTTCATTTCGCCGCCTTACTTCTATTTTTTCTAAAAATGTATTTATATACTTTCCATAATTTGTCAAACACTTTATGCAAGCACACTACGGAAAATATCAAAATATAACCTGGTAAAAGTAATAATGATATTGCAACAATAGCTATCGTTAATCCAGCAGAATTAAGTCGGTCTTTATTGTTTTCATAAAATATCGACACATACCAAAAAGCTGTTTTAAAAGATAGTTTATCATCACAAGATGCAATCATGATTTGTAAAAAACCGCCTACAAAACTACCCAATGTAAGCCAAAAAGCTAAAATCCACATTAATAGATTATTCACTCCACTTCACTGCCTTTCCGCAATAGTAGCAAAAGTTGATTTTCCCATATACCGCTCTATTTGGAAGCACTTTCTCACAGTTCCCACAGTGTGGGAGATAATCTTCATATTTTTCTTTATTATAAATTGGCTCAATGGCTTTCTGCTCTTTTAGCAGAGCGATAACCATAGCGAGGTCATTTGCAATTTTCGTAGTTTCTGCTGACTCTTGTTCTTTGTCGTATGTTAGAAGATCGTAATCCTCCTGCAAGTCTCCGATAAGCGTTTCTATATCTTTCATTGTCATTCTGCTCTCCATCGCGCGTGAGAACATTTGTTCAGATTGTTCCCATTTTATTCCAGTTTACCTTTCTTATAAGGATAATTCTTTTTTAATTCATCACCGCACCAAGGGCAATATTTAATAGGAAGAGAAACTTCGATACTTTGATTTCCACTATAACAGCCGTCTAAATGGACAATAAGATTATTGAAGAAATCTATAAAGGCTTCACCCTCATATCCAACATTTACATCCTGTCCTTCGCGTATCTTTTGCGCGGCTTGGGTGAATTTGCGGCAATAATCACACATTTTTATCTCTCCTTTATGTCGCTGGCATCATAATGCTTTGCAAAATGTCCTGATCGCCATATTCCATCAGTCTGAGTTTCTCTTCAAGTCCGTTGATTCTTCGCTCTTGATTTTTCAAAAGGGCAAGAGCCTCTCCCGCTAACACATTCGTACATGACTGCCAAACAGTATAAGCATTCATGACGTTCCGCTCTTTGTAAGGGCACTCGTTACATTTATTCTTCTCGGGTTGAACATTCTGGCGGCTCCACTTACAACATTCTAGTCCCTTAATAACTTTTTCTTTATCAGTCATTTTATCTCCTATTCTTATGAAAGACGTCCGCATTATGCCATCTACTCATATACTTCCTATATCGCACCTTGCGATAAGACTTTCTGAAAGGAACCACAGCACCCGTACTGTTTATAGTGTACAAAATCGTTCTACTCATTTTCATCTCCCCTTTCATAAGTATATTATACTATAAATTTGAGATAGTGTCAAATATTAATTTTCATACTACCATTCAATATCTTCAATGTTAATTTCATCATAACCTTCGCGTGCGAGCGTCATACCAAGCTGGACTGCTTCAAGCCATTCATATGCGCTTACAAGGTCACGATGGATACAGGCATCTTCTGGACAGTCCCATAGATTGGAAACGCTGTATTTAATGCGCGAGTCCTCGTCACTCCAAACGCGCTGATAATCTGGGGTATCACCATCTACGAAACGGGTTGCTACTTTTACATTTAGTGTTTTCATTTTATTCCTCCTTGCGCCAAGGCGCGTTTTTATTTTTTATAGTATTTATATTTATTTATAGTATTTATATTTCTCTATTCAATTTGACTATACCCCTATAGTCAATTTGACTTAAACTCTATGTCAATTTGACTATACCCCTCTATTCAATTTGACTATAGGTTCAAGTCAAATTGACATAGAATTTTTTCTCCTATGTCAAATTGACTATAGGTCTGGGCGCGCGATAAAATCATAAAGAGGACAACTTAATCCATCTTTATCAGTTACATTTTCGTGCATAAATATGAGAAATCCTTTTTCAATGAGTTCGTTTACTGCGCGATTATAAGAAGAGTCACTGATGCCGGTTTTTGCTACTACGTCTACCTTGCTTAAGCCGCCTACATAGCCATCTTGATTAGAAATAAGATAAATATAAAGTTTAAAGCCCTTTTCGCTTAATTCGCGGCTAGCGTAAAATAAATCTTCTTTAAATAAATCAGATATACGTACATCACTGCTACGCTGCTTTTCGCGCACCTTCTTCACTCGAAATACTTTTTGATTCTTATTCAGACTATAGTCTGAACTAGTTAATTTTACATTTGCCATTTAGGTTCCTCCTTATCGCTTAGATTGCGATATGCGGCGGAAAGCTTCTTGAAACTCTGGCGAGTCCTCAAATATCCATACTTTAAATTCTGGATTATATTCATTTATATCAGTACCTATAATTTTAAAGCCTTCGCGCCGAAGCTGTAAGGCTATCCAACGAGTATATACTCGGTAGCCTTCGCTTTGTAATTTTGTCATTTATTTGCCTCCTATAGCTATTTAATATCTTTAATTGCGTCATAAAAAGCAGTTTTCTTTATTTTAAGCTTAGTTTGTATTAATTCTTTATCATAATTATCTGTGCTAATGCCGTCAAACATAAGAAAACTTAATAATACACCAAAAGATGCCTTACTTAAATTATTATAATAATATAAAAGCCATTCTTGTTGGGTTTCGTTTAACTATGGAAAAGTTCCTTTATTTATTTGTATGATTGTATCATTTTTATTAATTTTCCTTTCATTACAAAGTGGCTTATACTTATTTATATAATTAGTTTCTAGGCATTCAAGCTATTCATTAGATAAAGGGCAATCATTACATTCAAATAATGGTATCAATATTAAATCATTTATAGATATATTCTTCTAACGGCAATAATTATAAAATTGAGTATGAATCTAATTAGATTTAATTTCTATTTTATGCTAAGAAAATCGCGTCTGAAAAGGTTGATTAGTTTTACCAACATATAATAATTCATTATTATAATATATACCATATATTCCGCCATTATTATTTAACATTCTTATCACTCTCCATAATTTCTTCCATTTTATCTAGTAATTTTACCGATGGATTTTTAGTTCCTTTAAAAATACGACTTAAATGTTCCTAGCTGCATCCAATGTGATTGGCCGCCTCAGTTTGCGTCCATCCTTTATTATATACAAATAATTCATATTGCTTTATAATATCTCGTGTCAATTTTCTCACCTGCCTTAAAGACATATATTAAAATAAAAGAAATATGACATATCCTTCATAGAACATGTCATAATATAACCTTATAATTACATCAAATGCTTCCCTTCATTAACAAATTTTTTAATTGCCTCTGGGCTTGTAAAAATCAGCCCATTCAAATATTTTTCGTGGTCAAACATATATGCAGCCTGCTCGCGCCGCCACTTATCATCTAGCAAATCTTCTAGCGGCCATCCCAATGTTACTGCAAGTTCACCATCTGGCACCAAAATTGTATCTGAATAAAAAGAATCAATTGGTTCCCATCCAAAATCTTCTGAGTAAACGGCTGGATAAAATTCATCAAAATCATCTGTTTCATTAATATAGCCGCGCACTCTAAAAAATCCAAATGTCCAAACTACAAAACGCTTATTGGCTGGCTCGAATTCTACAAATGAATAGCAAGAATTATCTTCCCAAAAGGGGTTATCGTCCCATTGTTCAATATTATCTACATTATGGCCGCTAGGTACGCTAAAAGATTGCTCAGTTTCATAAGAGCCAACTAGCGTGTGAATACGCGGGAAATCTGTTACACAATCCATAAAAGTCATTTTACTTCCTCCAATCAGTAATCAAACTCCATATAATAATTATATCCTTCTTCTTCATCTTCATCAAAATGCCGAAGAATTTCGCAGAGCTTGGGGACAGTTGTAAATCCATCAAAATAGTCTGCATTATGGGTTGCGATATTAATGAGTTCCTCTACATTTTCGCGCGAAAGTTCGATGAACTCGCCGCAATCGTCATTTACATTAAGAAATGATGCCTGTTCGATAAGAGTCCAAAATTTACGGGCATAATAGACTTCGGTTACTGCATCTGAGTTGTACCAATCTTCATTACTAAAAACTTTATGATTGCGCGCACGATAGATGTTTATATCAAGACCCATTTTTATTCTCCTTCCTTTTTTACATATTCTTTTTTCAAAACACAACGATAAGGAATACCATCATCTGGATAAAACATAACATTACCAGTTTTGTGAGTAAAAGAATAATCAATCATACCGGTTTTTCCTTTACACGGGGTCATACCACTTTTAGCATTATCCTCAATAGCAATTCCGCGTACCATTTTCTTACTTCCTTTCTCTCTTTCTATAATAATTATACCATAAATTATAAAAATGTCAAATAAGAGGAGCTCAATTTTGAGCTCCCCAAAAATTAAAATTCATCTGGTACATAAATGGACCATCCCATGCTATCCTTAGTCATTGGCGCCCATTCGTCTCCATTATACAAGTATCCTTCAATTATAGTTGGAACTATACGTGTTACAGTAGCATGATGCGGAGAGGTCTGCCTTACTTCTGCGCCTACAAACCACTTCTTTAGCTTGTCTAAAGTAAGCGAATCCGCGCAATAAAAACGTTGATAAATTGGTTCTTCACTTACTACTGTGCCGAGCGGCCAAGCTTTCTCTACTTCTTCTTTTGTTTTATACATTCTTATTCTCCTGCTTAGTAACCTTAATAACTATGTCTTCTGGTATTTCACAATAGTCATCAATAGGATGCGCTTTTGCGCGAAGACCACGCATTGGCGGTATTGTTTCTTTAAGAGTTAGATTCAATATAATACCCACAATCATTGCTAATGCTGTGGTTCCAATGCTTACAACTCCAAAATTACATACCGCCCCACTAACGCCAAGCGTCAAAACTGCGGCAATAATAGTAACATTCTTATTATTATTCAAATCAATATTATTATCTTTAATAGTACGAATACCGCTCAAAGTAATGTATCCATAGAGAATGGCGGCGCAACCACCAAAAATAGCACTTGGAATACTTACAAGGAAAGCCTGCAAGGGGCCAATAAATGCGGCAACGCCCATAATAACTGCCGCTAAAGTAATAACATACTTAGAGCAAATCTTACTAAATCCTGTCGTACCAACACTCTCACCGTAAGAAGTGTTAGGCATTGCGCCAATAAAAGTGCCTAATGCCGTTGCGGCGCCATCACCCATCAGTGTATATCCAAGACCGGGTTTCTGGGTTAAATCAGTTCCAATAACAGTGCTTAAAGCCTTATGGTCTGATGTATGCTCACAAATTGTAACCAAACTTAGCGGCAGGAATAGTAAGAGAATTTGGGGTAGATAGCTCCAATCCCAACTGCCGAAATGTGTAAAGGCAAAATCCGGCATCTGGAATAGTCTTACATCTTTAAATACGCTAAAGTCAATTATCTTAATTCCACATACAGTAAGGATTGCGGCGAAAGCATATACAATTAGAATTGCTACTAGAAAAGGCAGATTCTTAATAAAGCCTTTTCCATAGTGCGAAATTAGTGCTGTAATAAGTAACGTTAGCATTCCTAGTCCAAATCCAATTAAGCTATATTGGCCATTGATTTGAAAGTAAGTTGGTAGGAATGTCGCTAGGTTAAGGCCAATAACTGCTACAATTGGCCCAATTACAACTGGCGGCAATAGCTTATTAATCCAAGCCGTACCAAAATGATTAATTGCCAGTCCAACCGCGAAGTAAATTGCACATACAATTAGACCGCCAATAAATACTGCTAAGTAGTTTGGGGTGGCTCCAAGTGCCAAGGCACCCATTACTGCGGCAACAAATGCGCCGGAAGAACTAATAAACATCGGGCTCTGGCCACGGGTAATTAGCTGATATAATAGGGTGCCTAGGGCCGCGCCCAACATTGCGGGTGCGATTGGTACTCCACAAATCTGTGGAATAAGTACTGTAGCAACAAAGCAAGCTACAACCTGCTGAAGTGCGGCTACAATTAGCCGTTTAGTTGGAAGTTTGTCGTTAATGTTATAAAGCATATAAATTACCCCTTATAATTTGTTTTTCCTGTATGAATAGTTTTAGTAGTTATATTATTCCAAGCAGTAGTTACTGAATTTGGGTTAACTTTATTAGATTGTGTTCCGCTTACATTTACGTAAGTATCTCCTACTTTATAATCGCTACCGCCAACTTGAAATACAGTAGATTCCGGATGAATTTTAAAGGTATCTGAATCAATTTGTGTCTATACTGAAGTCCCATTACAAGTAACTTTATAATCATACCACCAGGGCTTTGTACAATAATCATCTTTGGTCCAAGTAATATCCCATTTATCCCATTTATCATTTCTAGAGCAATCGCATTGTCTTACCCAAGGCGCATTGATTTTCCCGCAACGTGGACATTCCCATCCCTTTTCACTCTAATAGTGAGGTGGGATTGTATAATAATTATCACTTGTATTAATAGTTGCAGTTTTACCAGTAGTTGAATTGCCAACCTAAACTTTATCTGTTGTTTTCATAAATTACCTCCAATCTGATACAGATTCTTCTGTATTTTCAATAAATTCATGCTCTTTCTCTTTCACGAATGCGATTGCATCTTCTATATTAGATACAAGAATACCGCCCTGTTTGATAAGTCCAGTTACATATAAATTTTGATAACTGTATTGCTGTTCTCCCAATGAGGCGGCGCCACCCCTGTCCTTTGCTTCACTATGTGTTAAATACATTTGTCTGTTATCTGTACAGATACCAACAATATACTTATGGTCGCCGCGCTCAATCTTCTCATGGAACTTACCAATTTCCGCACAAGTTCCGCTTGGGAGCACGTCACCGTCAATACAAGCGATGAGAATATCGGTTTTATTTAGCCGAATGTTGTCTCCATTTGCGATTTCTTGTGAGCCTGCAAACTTCTTTTTTCCTTCAACTCCATTGATATCAGTATTTTCCACAGGAGAATACAAGTCTACTTCTGGAATTGCGTCACGAATTTTTTTCGCCCATTCGGTATTACGAAGTAGATCGCCATAAGTAAAAATAGGGCCTGCTAAATAAATTTTCATTTTATTCATTCTCCTTATGCGTCAAATCCCACATAATATCATACATCTCTTGCTTAAACCCATCGGGCTGCTCTTCTACTGGTAGCATCCACCACGCAAGTCCTGCATCTGGATGGCGCTTGAAGTATTCATCAATTAGCTGGTCATATAGATTTTCCATATTTTTGCCTCCCATTTTTCTTTTATTATATCATGAATTTGAGAAAAAGTCAAATAAAAAAAGAGGGACGCAAAATGCGTCCCAATATTAAATTCTACTAGCCAACTCAGCTACCTTACTACGTTCAGTTTTTAACAACTTTACCGTACCAAATTGCTCATCGCCAGCAAGTGCAGTTAACATACGTTCTAGTCCATTATTAGATTCAAATTTTTTTCCGTCGGTTTGATAAGTATCTCCATTAATCCAAAGCTCAGAACCTTTCCCACAACGGCTAATTAATAATTTGTAGCCGCCACCGGTAATGTTCTGTCCTTCAGATACATACAAAATTACATTATCCCAACTCATTCCGCGTATAAAACCTAGATTAACAGCTTCAATTTGTCCTTGTTGCTCTGCCATTTGTAATCCTTCTTCACCAAGGATACTTGCAATTGGACCAAGGCCCCATTCAATTTTCTTTTGAAGTGACCCTTCTAGAAATCCAATTTCAGGTGCATCTTTAAAAGGTACAAGATTACGAACAAAGATAATCTTATCTTTCTCGCCGCGTAAAACTAAATCCCACGCGTGAAGGAACATTAAAAAGTCCTTTCCGCCGCCAGGTACACCAGATAGGAGTTTAACTGGAATGTTAGGATTTTGTAATAGGTCAAAGGCCATTTTCTGTTCTAGGTTAAGCGGGCTAATTGTTTTGCCTAAAAAATTATTATGAATATCTTTATACTTCAAGCGCCGATACTCCTGCCCAGTCCAAAATAATATATCTTTTAATGTAGAACCTTCATATATTTCTGCAAACTCATTCGTCCTACATTTTAGAATATTCATTTTTGGGTCAGTATAAAGCATTGCCATTTCTTCTTCATTAGGATAACACTTAGACCAGCCATTCCATTCTTCTTTTGCTTCATATTTACTATCACAATATGCGGCAAGTAAATGCGGCATTTGTAGTGCAAAAGTATATTGAGCAGCATCGCTTGTTAGAAAGATAATATCCTTGCCTTGCTCTCTTGCAGTAATTTCCGCCGCAAGAAGAATACGGTGGTCATTAATATTACTTAAAAAATTATATTTTTTTAATAGTTTATCAATCTTGTTATTGTCTACTAGCACAGGAATAAATGCATCAGTATTAATAATTTTGCGAATGGCTTCGCGCGCGAGGTACTTTATTTCTTGAGTCTCACGTTCATTAGATTTAATATGTTCTAATTCCTATAGTGTTAATGGACTAATAGCCACTTTCGTTTCATTTAAATTCCAATGTAAAATTGCAGAAGTATCTGCCCAGTGCTAAATCATTAGTCATCAACTCCATAAATATGGTCTATCAGATTCAGTTCTTTCAATTCCTGTCCCTTAATAAACCATTGTTTACGAGCGTGGCTGTCATATACTTCTGGGGTAATGTTTGTATTGGCAATAATAAAGTCGCGGATATCTGCATCCACGCCCTTATTAAATTCCATAATGTCATCCGCAGTTCTGGCTTCACTAGCATCTAATGCGACATAACCATCATGAAGTAGCACATAAGACGCAGAGAAACCATAACGTGTTACATGTTTATTTTTTCCGCCGCCAGCAAGTATAATACCTGCCATACTAGCGGCCATACCTGGTACAATAATATTAAGGGGTTTAGAATACATAGAAATGTATTGCGCGAGGTAGAGCCCATTCGTTACGCTACCGCCGCCAGAATTGAGAATTAAAGTTACTGGTTCGGTTGAGCTATCTTCCTCGAATTCTTTCATTGGAAGATATACTTTTTCTACGGTTGCATCAGTCACATAATCATTTAAAATGATAGTGCGTTTATCGAGCAACTGATGAAAATACTGGTAGGTAATGGGGTCAAAACCAAACTTCTCCACTTCGCCAAATAGTTCTTCTAAGTCCATAAGTCCTCCTCAGCAACACTTTAAGTGTGCTTAGTTTAAAATTTTATCGAGCGTGCAGTCCTCTGGATTGAGATCATCCTTTCTTACTGAGCGTAAGATTGGATGGCGGATTGAAATCCCTTCTCCATGAGAATTTGCGCGTCGTTCTGAAACCATCATTCCTGTAATTGTTACTGGTACGCCAATCCACTCAACTAGGTTATCACGTAGTTGTGTCTTAAAATCCTCAGTTAGGCCGCTTACCTTACACAAAGGAATAATGTTTCCTTCTTTATTATAAACACCCACTTGAATAGCTGCGGGCCATTTATTCCAATAATTTTTTGTCACCGGTAGATAAGGACCACCATTCTGGTATTCACCGAAGTATTCTCCATATACTAGCTCTCCGGTTCTACTATTTTCCCATAGCTCCCAGTGCCCGATATCATCACCTTGATACATCTTTTCGCCAGGAACAACGCCAGTGATAATAGCATCAACTTCAGAAGTAATTTCCTGTTTTACTTTGATAGTGGTCCAAGCAGAACTTCGTTTACCAGGAGTATATAATACTCCCTTCTTGTAGCACACAGCTCCTTCGCCACCGTGCCCGATTATATCAGCAACCTTATCAAAGAAAGTCTCGTCCATTTCGTAGAATTTGATTGCCTTAACTAGCGGGTTATTAATGCGAGTTACGACATCATCAATGTACTTGACTCGTTCTTCAATGGGCTTATCTAGGAAACTAGTACCGTCTAGGGCCAAAACATCAAAAATGCGCCATTCTACTGGTTGCTCCTTTTGGCGCGCAAGTGCCTTTGGCGCCAAACATCTCAGAACCGACCCCACCGTGGCATCTACTCCACCGGGAATATAACCTTCCCCTAGTAGAACAGTCGTTCCATTTTGGAAAGCCTTACATACATCATCCCAGAACAGTACTTTATCTTGTACTTCACCATAAGTCTTAGTTACGGTACTAATACCCCGTGTTTGTAGGGCAGTACGTTCTGGTGTAATAATACCACGTAGGAAGTTGCCATCATATTTCTGGCTCCAAATATACTGTCCACTCGCGGCCGCGGCCTCAAGTTTCATCTGGCGTACTTCTTTCGTTGTAGTAGCGGTTGGTGCCCAATATTTCTGAATACCAAGAGAGAACCACTCCAAATCAGTCATTTTCTTTCTCCTTTTCTACTAGCTGTAAATCTTCCAATAGCGCGATTGCACTTTCTTTTAATTCCTGCAAACCATCATCATTATGTACAATATAATCAAATACATATTTATCAAGCGAAGTTTCACTTGGATGTGCTAATTGCTCAGAGGTAAAAGCAGGATTAATCCACGGTGAACCATTTGGGTTTTTACGCTCAATTCTTACGCAAACAGAATTTGGTACCATATCCATAACAATTTCTATTTCATTAGGAAAGCGTGCATCGGGAATCAAAGCTACATCAAAGTCTTCATCAAGTGCTGAAACCAATCCAGCGACAATACCAGTCCAGAAATTCGGATACTTCGCGCGCACAACATCTGTGCCAATATGCTGTAAAAGTGTGCGGCCGTGTTCATCTTTCTGACCGTCCCAGTTATAAAAATCGCGCAATACCCATTTTACGGCGTCTCCATAATGAATAGTTAGGACTCTTTTTCCACAGGATTCTAACTTTTCTTTCATAAAGTGCGCGAGCATATCCTTACCGGCGCCGCTTTTACCAGAGATAATAATAACTTTATTCATCCTTTTTACTCTCCATCTATAGATTAAAATAAAAGCGCAAGAAGTCTTGCTCTTCTGCCGAATGTTTAAATTGAGTATAAGCAGAGAGGAACTTGGCAGCATCTATAAAATTCATAGTTTGCGCGAGTTCCCACGCGGTTTTTGCTTCTGCTCTCAACTCATCACTAATATTCTAAAAAATTTCAATCATTTTTTTCTCCTTTTTGAATTTTATTTAAGATATCAAAAAAGGCTTGAACTTCTTCCTTTGTTTGAAGTTCATATTTGCGTATCTTTTTTGGCGCGAGTCTCTCATTGTTTTCTGGCAAGTCGTAAATATAATAGGTTTCATTTCCTTCTGTATCAATAACTCGCTTAGTAATTAGCTTACCAGTTGCCTTACTCGTTAAAGTAATAACAGTTGCATTTTCTTGATAAGCCGTATCCATATGGAAGCAATCGGTTTTCATTTCGCCTATTAAGCCTGCATATTGGTCACGTTCAACCTCATAAATCTCATCCATTTTGTAGTCCTCGAAAATTATCTTTTAATGTTTGAGCCTCTGCCTGAGCTAGTCTATCGCATTCATTATTCCAAAAATTTTTATCATGCCCTTTGACTTTTATAAAAGAATACCAAAAGTTATCAAAATAGGGAATAATTTCCATCCATAGATCGGCGTTAGCCACAGGCTCATTACTTGAATTAACCCAGCCATTTACTTGCCATTTACTATACCATTCTTGCTTATAGCAATTAATTGCATAGGCTGAGTCGCTATAAATACATACTCGTTCGTTCGGTTGCCGATTCTGCTGCGCGTATCTCAAAGCATTACGTATTGCTAATAATTCCATACGTTGATTAGTGGTTTCTTGTTCGCAGCCAGATACTCGGTATAAGAACTCTCCACCGCGCAGTGCTATAAAGCTCCAGCCGCCAAATCGCACTTTGGCGAGACTTTTACATGACCCATCTGTATAAATCTCCATGACTGGAATTTGTTCGTTACTACGTTTTTCTTGAATCATTTATTTGCTCCTCTTTTTAATTTATTATACAATAAATTAAATGAAAAGTCAATTATTTAAGAAAGTCGTTCTTCTCTAAACGCTGCTTATACAATGATTCAATCCATTGATATTCTAAGTCGAATACTCCATTAGAATCGCCAGTGCGTTTTAGCAGTCTAACATATTTATCGTGTAGGTCGGCAATATGCTTAAATTCATCATGAGAATGATTAACTCCATTGCGGCACGAGTTTGCAAATGCTAAAATTTCCCAGCGAATACGGTCTTTTTCATTCGCATTAACGTCACCCTATATTTCTTCTACTCGATCAGAAACATCATTCATCTTATCGGTTAAATCGCCTGTGAGTAATTTACTTATCCATTTAAAGAAAGATGAAATAGGGTTCCATTTAACAGGTGTGATCTGAATGAAAATTGAGAATATTAGAAGGACTTGGATAAAATTATGTACAAGCCAATCTAATATTTGTTCAAGTTGTGTAGCTTGCATTGTTGGGTCTCACCTCCGGTGGATTTTTATATATGTCAGAAGACATTAGCTAAAATCTTATTTATGTCTTCTAGAACATCTAAGTAACTTCCTAAAATAGCCATATTAAGCGTAACTTTAGGTAAACCCTATTCAGCAGTAGCATACCAGTCTCCAATGTAATATTCGCGTCCACGATGTGGCGATTTATATTTTTTACTTACCTTATCAGTAGCTTCATTGACTGGATTAAAAATAGTTACTTTTGCACCTGCGTTACCGTCTAATACGGCCGTACCTAATGTATTTACACACTTTTCTAATCCTATATATATTAAGTGTAATATATAGGATAAAGGAACATAAAGTTTCCCAAGTGAAAAAATATGTATTTTAGTAGTGCTCATTGAGCCAATACCTTCAATCTAACTTGCAGCCTATTTTACACTTTCAGCATAATCTTTTAACGACTATGCGCCAGAAGAAAACATACATACTGCCGCGATAGAACTTAGATAGGTTTCTAATTTATCTTTCTAATTATATCCTAACATGCCAGGACCAGCATTCATAATCGCATTAATTAAAAAATTATAATCTAAAGGTGTAATACCACCAAGCTCAAGCATATTATTTATATTCTTTACTTGTTCTTCAATTCCTGCACCAAGGCTGCCGCCAGAAAAACCGAATTCAGCAGCATTGAATGTAGTAGCAAATTTTTCTGAGCCTTCTATTATGAATAGATTTTGTAGCATATCATGAAGCTTTTGCATATCATTAATTTGATATTTTTGCATTAGCTCTTCTGCAATTTTCTAATCTTCCTATTGGGATGCTCGTAAAGTAGCATTTACATCATATTCATTATTAGAACGTCCTTCCTTTCTGTTGATTTGACGGATATTTTTATATAAGTTGGTTTTTCTTTGAGCTAAAAGTTCAGCAGACATTTTTTGAAGTCTTGTAATATCTTCATCTAATAAAGTGTTATCTTCATTCTCGTCATCGTAAGTTGTATATGTAGCGGTTCCAACTGTAATCCAGTCTTCTCTAAAATTCTACTGTCCTAATCGTGTTGTAAGCGCTTGCATTATTTTAGCTAAATCTAGTGCTCCGCCTGTTTCAGAAGTTATAGTAATGATTTGCTTTTTTGTTGCTGAATCGCTAGATTTAACGAGCTCCTCTAATTTGTTTATTAAATTAGTTGTTGAAAGATTTTTATATTCTGGGACTGTCTTACGTAATAATGCCAGGTAAGTATCAAAGTCTTTTTTTCGTCTGATGTCAAAACGATCTTCTTTAGTAGTATTTAGGCCAGTTCTGCTTTCCAGTTCTTCCAAGCTGTGTAAGTTGTCTACATTCACGCCCGGCATTCGAGAAATAGCTCGCAAAATTGCAGAGCGGCGTGCTTTAGTTAATCCACTATATTGCGCGCCAGCTTTCCAATTTCCTTTACTTGTGTTTATCTTCTTGGCACTGTTAAATATTTTTTCAATTGACTAGTATTGCTATTCTAAAAGGTCTGAATATTCAAAACATGCTTTTAAGCTATCTACCAACTACTTAGTAGCGTCCGTTCTTATATCATTGGCCGAATCTTCCTATACATCTAAAGGTTCTAATTCTTGATTAAGCTAAGTAAGGTATGCTTGAAAAGTTTTATCAGAAGCTTTTGCTTGTCGCTATAGTTCTCCAATAAACTAAAACATATAAGCATTTTTATCAGCAAGTTTTGCTTCTTTGCGTATATCTTCATAATCGTATTTAGACTCACCTAGTGTAATCATTTTTTGCACTATAGCTTCTATTTGTTTCATATCTAACTGGTCTTGTTTGGTTCTTTTTTTTATAAGTCGAATACGCTATAAGCCATTAGAAAGTAATTCTTCCATATCACTCATAGACTTTGCAACATTTTCACGCGCTTCTTCCACGCGTTCCACACGTGTTTGTAAGCTTAGAGTGTATTTATCAACGGGGCCGGTATATTTGTTAGTTTCTGCAACTCGTGCAGCAGCATCTAATGCTTCTTGGTACTTATCATTAAAATCCTTCGCGTGAGCCTATAAGTCTAATAGTTCATGCTGTACAGTCTTTATATCTTGATTGAGAATCTTTAATAAAGCCATGAAACGTATATAATCTATTTTCCCATCTTTAAACGTATCAGAAAATTCTTGATATAAGTCTGGAGCAAGTTCTAATAATGGTTCAAGTTTTTGCTGAAAGATCGCATACTCATTTGCAGCCTCATATTGTTGGAAGCCTTCAATTACCTATAGTATACTTTTTAACGTTTCCATATAGTCTTGCTGCTAGGCATCAAAAGTAGTATCTTGATGAGCAGAACTAAGAGCTCTCATTGCCCGTGTAGCATATTGCTTTGCATTGGGCCCATTATATCCTTTTCCTAGAGACACAAAGTAAAAGAAACGGGCACCAGGCTATACAGCCTATTCTGTGAAAAAGTCTTCAAAGGCGTATCCGGTACCTTTTATATTATGATTCGTACTAATATTATTTTTATATTTAGGGGACTTTTTTCTAGCCATGGTAACCTCCTATCTATATAAAAATAAACCTATCTTTCGATAGGTTCTCCTTAATAGTAAGTCTTAAAATTACAGTTGAATTACTTCAATTTCTTCCACTCTATTATTTTTTTCATTATATACAAATCCTTGTGCTTCCAATGTTAAGCAATTCAATACATACAACCTATTAGTATTGGCAGTCCCCACATCCATATCAATTTTCGCGCCTGTAAGTCTTTCATCTAAATTCCCGACATATTTGCATGGATGTGCTTTACTTAAACTTTTATCTTTCCCATAATACTTTGCGGGTAAGTGCGGTGTTGGAGTATGCCCATATACACATATACGATTTGGCGCCCATCCATATCCGAGCATATTTCTATCCCATAGAAGGAGTTCAGCATCTTCTCTATCTGGGATATCACCATTATACTCATCTTCTGCGACCCGATTAAAGACTTTAGGAATTGTACCTGCATGGCAAAAGTCGATTGTATCTGTGCTAAAAGTAAGCGGTAGCTTATCAATTTGGCTTACGAAATCATTAGGCATTCCCGCGGCCATCCAAGCCGCTAACGTAGGAAAGCCGCCATTATAGATGCAGTTGATAATCTGAGATACGCAGTTATCCTTTATAGCTAAAGAATAAAGGTAATTTTTAATAACTTGCTCATCCATCGGCCCATGATAGTCATTCAAAATAAAGCGCGCAGCCGCGACAAACATATCTTCATGATTACCTTTCAAATAAACAATTTGCGGATTCTCCAAAAGCTCGCGCATTATTTTATATCCATCAGGCCCACGGTCACATGCATCGCCAAGATACAAAATAAGACCTTCCGGATCTTGTTTATAGCAGTAATCTATTGCAGCCTTATATAAATTATAATAGCCATGTACATCAGTAAAACAAAATATGTCGTGCATTTTATCTTTCCTCTTTCTTAATATACCAATCCAAACCTTTTTCCCACATATCTAAGAGTTTAATATTTTGAAATCCATATAATCCACAGGCTACAAATGGATGTACTTCTAATGGAATTGTAGTTTCTGTCGTAACCATTACATCTAACGTATAAGCCTTTGGCGCAGTAGTAAATGAATATTCATAAATCATATTATAAATTATTTCTTTATTTGGAAAGCTTATAGGATTCCCGCTATAGCACTGGCATCCCAATACTTCATTATAATATACAAAAAGTCGATATTCAGCTAGAATGGAATGTAAAGGGCTGATAGCATATAATCCATTCTTACTAATATGAGGTCTCGCGCTTATATATGGATTCATTAAACTAACCCAACTTTTCATTTTATCAATACGCTTGATAAAATATTTATCATTGTCATACCCTAATTTTAATAGTTCTTCACCGGTAAGTTTTTGATATCCAGGAGAATATTTCATTAATACTTCAGGTAATTCAATAGGTTTAAGTGAAGTATGATAGTTTGTATTTAACCATTTTCTAGTATGCTCTACACTAGAAATTGGAATTACTTTCAATATGCCTGAAGTTTTACCATATTTTGATAGATTATCCGTACGTACTACTTGATCACAATTGTGCTTGTGAAAATGATCACAGATATATTCAATAATTTTTCCATCGGCTTCAAAATTCGTCAATGCAGGCATATCTAATACATATAATCTATCCATACTATCACTCCTTTTCTATAAAAATTATAGAATAATTTTAGAAAAAAGTCAAATAAAAAAGAGGGTTGAATTACTCAACCCAATGAAAATATATACCTAGAACTCCTATAAGAATTAATAGCGCATCTGCGGTAATAAGTCCACGATTAATTTCTTTAGAGTTAGCTTCAATAATTATCCATAAGGATAAAGTTACAAGGCAACAAAAAATTACCCAACTCATTCTTGCTCCAGTCTCCGAATTTTTCGCTGGAGTTTATGTACAATACCCCGATTACCCTCGGGGTCGCGCGCATTTAGCAAATTAATACGAGCTTGATACTTCATAATTAGTGCTTCTTTACTCATTTTCTTCCTCCTCAATATTCTCCTTTAAAGGACAATCTTCTGGTTCTACATTATTCCAATATTCCCAATCTATAAAGCGTGATGTTTTTATGCACATCACAAAATTGCCAAATTGGTCTTTAAAGAAAGGGCATTTATCACATTTGTTCATCATTTGCTCCTTATCCATGATACTTCAGCAAGAAGCTGTTGCTTACCGCCTTAAAAGACTTAGTACCATCAGTAGAGCGGAATACAATTCCTTCGCGCGGCTTTCCGTCCTTTACAGAGTTGCCATCAGCATATGCAAGGATAGCATCTACATTTTCAAACTGATTAATTTTCATACAAGCTTCAAGTACAGGTACACAAGGCACGTTGTATTCTGCAAGAATCTTTGACATCTCTAGAGTACCGACACGGCCCTTAGAAGAAAAAATTAGATTAAAGGCGGCAAAATCATGTTCGGTTAGAGAATAGTCACGCCGCTGCACCCCATCACCATAGGTTTCACCCTGAATAGTGATCCATTCTTCTTGCGGATACTTTTTAAGCATCTCGGAAAGTACGCTAAAAATATTATATTTCTTTGCCATTTCCCAATATACGTTGGTATCATAGTAACAGGGCTTATTTTCTTCGCCAAAACAAACATTACGTGAACATACATAGAAATTCTTTTTACCGAACTTACCGCGTTTCATAGTGAAAGTAGTGCTAGTACCATCAATCTTCTCAGTAGCTACCCAGTCACCAGAATCTTCCAGGATCCAAGGCATATTCTGTACACGTTCTTCATCAGTCTTGGAAACCCAAGAAGGCCATCCATTCTTCTTATCTTTCTTCTTCCCAAAGAAGAAAAACATAATCTTACGGCCCCACTCACGACGCATCATCCAACGCGCCCAAGGCTTTTTAAACAGAGAAGCATGACGCTGCGCCATTTTCTTATACTTATCTACCGGCGCGGCCTTACGGGCATTATCCTCATCATCTGCATAAGTTACTCCCAGTTTCTTAGTCAGGAAGCGAGATTCATCAGTTACATAATGAGGTTTGCCTTCATCATCAATAATTACGGAATGATCATCCATAGCACTATTTTCAGTAGTCCAACCAAAATCAGACGGATGCATAAGCAAACCCTGAGAAATAGTTTTGCACATCTTCAAAGTCTTAACTTTGTAGTTACGCTTTTCCAGAAAAGCAAAGCACTCCTTATCAGAGGGGACACGAGAATCAATTTCGAAATAAATAGCAGGATCGCCGACCTTAAACTGATCTTTCTGTACAATTACGCGCCAACCACCAACGATAGCGTGTTCTACACGGTCATAGCCAGGAATTGGTTCAATACCATCAATCAGGACTACATAGGCAAGTTCACGTTCTTGATTCTTATTCAGCATTTAAATCATCCTTTCTCTTTCTTACATAATAATTATATCATAAATTTAGAAAATGTCAATTACTTTATTTCCATCTTACAATACGCCAATCACTGGCAGCATACGTTACACCATCAATTGTAATTACCAGCCAGTTACCTGAAATGCGGCAAAAATCACTACATTTTCCTTTAATAATTGAGCCATCCGGCATAATAATCATACCCATACCGTAATCTTCATCCGAGGTAGATTTAGCGGAAGTATTTATTGAGGTGCATCCAGAAAGCATAATACACATTATGATACATAATAGGATAATTATAATTTTCTTCATTTATCTGTCTCCCTATGTTCAATCTTCCATTCACCCAGTGCATTATCGAACCAAACCATTAATGTGACTCTTTGCCCATTTTTCCATCCGTGAACATAAGTTTTTATAAAAGATGGATTCGGTATTTCTTCAATTCTATCCATTGCGCCTGATTCAAGTACAACGTCGCCTATTTCATCTTCAAGCCAATCTTTAAATTCATTACTCATTACCACAAATCCTCCGAAAATAAGGCGGAGCACTCAGTATCTTTAATCTGCCCGCTAGCTATAGCTAATCGTTTAGCCTGTACTCTAGTATAAAAATGATCACTTTCATCAAGAAACCCTTGATCTTCTTGAGTGGAAATAAAATCATCCTTCATATACCCAAGTTCTTTTAGAATATAAAAGGCATCGCAATGGCGGTGTACGGGCAAAATGATTTCTTTATTTTGTCGCTTATCAAAAATACGAACTGCCGCGGATGTAATCATCAACATTCACTCCTTTGAAATATAGAAGAACTCGCTCCAACTGCCCACGTCTATCTTAGTCATCCCTTTTTCTTCGTCTTCCCAAATGCGCTTATAGTATGACTTAAATCTAGTCGTGCCAGGGCTTTTTGCCGCGTTAGCTTGATCAATAAAGTCATCAATAGACCGGTATACATCTGCCCACGTATCGCAGTGTGCGATTTGCCGTATATAACCACGACTGTTTTCAAACCACAGTGTCATTTTTTTTCTCCTCGCTTTCTTTTACTATTCCATCATACTCTATATTTAGCGGTACCCAAAGGTTAAAGCCGCATTGCGGACAGGTCACATTTTGTCCTTTAGACACATCATTTGGCCCATATCCTAAAATCGCATAGCAATTGGGGCATCGCGCCAGAAGGCCACCCCATCGTCTATTTAGTACTATCATTTCCATAGTTTGCAGTACCATACAATAGTACAGCATTCTCCTTTAATTTCCTTGTGTGCTTTTACTTTCATCTTTAAGTTAATTTCCATACCAACTTCAAAATTTTGGGCGCCTGTTTCCCAAATATACGTATTGCCTTCGGAATCCACCATATAATGCGTATGCTTTTCACCATATTGGCTTTCGCGCGCGATATTCTCTCGAATAGTAACTTTCTTTTGGAGCCATTCGTTTTCGGTGCCTTGGAAGGTACTAGTAGTATTAGCGCGAGGGCGAATAAGATTTGAGACATAGGTTTCTACTTCTCCATACGGCTTTATTTGCGTCTCATTGACACATATATCCTCCCATTTAAGGACAATCGGAGTGACTCCATCTGGTACATTTTCCACAGGCAAATGCGCGGGAGTATAAAAATGAAAAATTTCATTATACCAAGCCTTAGGCGGATAAGTAGCTTGCGCCCAATCGCGGATAACGTTTTCATCGCCCTTATAAAGGGTAATGAAGCCACCTTCACGAAAGCCAAAAGCATAACGTGCGTTAAAACCATCTTTAATAGGAGTATTGGGATACATCTTGCGGTATTCTGCATCAGAATACCAGCGCACCTTTTTTGCGCCCTTAGGTGTCAGTACATATACATAGTTCCGTTTATTCTCTTCAAAAGGCTCTCCCTGAATTTCATATGATTCATAAGACTTCGCTACTGCCACTCTTCTCTCCCCTTTCTATAAAAATTATACCATAAATTTAAAAAAAGTCAAATGATTAAGAAACCATCTGACTGAGAACTAATTTTTCAAATTTGTCTGGCGCAATATGCGTATCAAGGAAATCAAACAGCGTTTGAATATGGATAATTTTTTCTTCGTCTTTTAGAATGTAACAACAGCGTAGCTGCTCTGCTAATGGATTACCAGTTTTGACAAGCGCTGTTCCTTGTATATAAATCTGAGGTATATCCTCGGGCGCGATTATCTTATGTTCAAATGTCATTAATTTGTACTCCAAATAGCCTGTATATATTTAGATTTAATAAGCTGCTCGGGCGTCATAGTGACAAGACTGGTTGGACACCCATCGAGATAGTGATTTTCCGCGTACTGTAAATCGGAAAAAATTATATCTAGCATATGCTTATTGCGCGCAGGCATAGCGCGCGAACCGTGGTCACGTTCGTGAAGCCACCATTTATATTCATTGCTATAAGAAAACGCATCGCCCGAATAAGTGCGCCCGGCCGCAAGAAAGTCGCATACCATTTCTACAAAATCATTTTTAGGCATATCGTGTACAATCATACCTTCACTAAAATTATCAGCCCAATATGCCCAATGATGTGGATTTCGGCCGCGATGATGTAACCACGCACGTGAATAACCCTGTTGCCGCTTGGCCTCAGTAATGGGAGAATGTGTACCTGTCCAGAAGCGCGCTGACTCAAAGAATTCGGTAGGAGAATACTTTGATAGGTCATGCTTCCAGCCTCTCCACCTTATACCTGCTAGGCGGCAGTAATAATGAACCCACTTACGATGGGTTCTAATAGTATTCCAATGTCCAAACATTTTTTTAAATGTTAGTTTCGGATACCGCATTTAATCTAACCTCACAATATAATCAAATGGCTGCTTTTCTAGCCAGTTGCGGGTAAACTTATTTACTTTATAGTAATAATATTCGCCATCAGAAACATAGGCTATTTCGACATCTTTAATAAAGTCTTCACTTTCTATAAAATCGCCGTATTCATCTTTTGTCATAAAGATATCACTATAGTCTTTCCATGACTCATTCATAGGAACAGCGTCAAGAAATAATTCGTTAATCTCTTTAGTAATAAGATTTCCGTTTGTTTCTGTAATTGGCAAGTGTAAGCCTTTTTCATCCAATTGTCCTACACCTTCTGCTAATGTTCCTGGTACCCACTGGTTATTTACCTTATAAAGTACTCGTTTGCCCGCTTTAATATCTAGTTTCATTTTATCTCCTCTTATAGAATATATTTAAGGTAAAACTGCATGAGTTCTTTTTGAAAGTCCTCGATGAGCTTTAAACCTTTTTCTTGTACATTTGCTTTGAACTCGCTGAGTTCAAACTCTTCTTTTCGTTTATCTAATAGATTAGCAATAATGTCGCATTGCGCATTATAATAATTTTCCAAAGTATCGCTCTGGTCACGTTTAGCATTATACGCTTCCTCATAATCTCGCGGCAAAAGCTCAAGTAAATGAGTGACATCAAGACTTTCTGTAAAAACATCCATCATACTATATAGCCGCAGAGCGTGAGAAAAGCGCTTCCCAGCGGGCATATTGCGCTTAGAAAGCTGATGTGCCATACCAGCCATCGCGTATAGCATATGGCCATAATTACAATGAGCCATATAATTCAGGCAAAACTGGTCTTCTAGGTACTTCTTTACAATTGACGCATAAGTGGGCTCATAATAACGATACTTGCCCACAAAGCATTCAACGCTATTGGGAGAAGTCTTTTTGAGAAGATTAAGCGCAAGACGAATGTCTTTATACATACATTTGCCATCTTCTACTTCAAACTCCCCGCTCTTAGGTTCGCGTGCGAACGCTAAATCTTCGGCGCTAGGAAGAATAAAGGTAAATGTATCAACATCGCTATTTGCATTATTTAATTTATAATTCTGCGAGCCAATTAGCACTGTAAAAACAGGCTCATATCCCTGTTCTTTTACTTTCATATGATGTGCATAAACATCAGTAAGAATACTCATCATGTCACTCCCTTTCTTTATATATTATATCAGAAAATAGAAAAAAAGTCAAGCATTTGATTGCTTGACTTTAAGAAGATTGAATTTATCTAATACTAGAAATTGGCGCATAGCGCTCGCTTTCTAGTACATCCAGCATCATTTCGATTCCATCCTTCCCAGAAAGCACACCTTCAAGCGCACTCATAGAGAAGCCGCTGCAATAGGAGAAACCAGGGCCAATTGCAGGAATGTTATTCTGGCGGGCGTCAAGGTTCCAGAAAATAACGCGAGGAGCAGTATAGCCATAAGACTTCCATTCCCGCATTTTTCTCTCGATAAGAGTATCAATCTGCGAGCGATTCATCGTACGGATACGGCTTACATCGCAAGTCAAACCCCTATCGAATTCCATATCACTAAAGATATAAATCGTCTTGGGCATTTCAGCATTGGGCACATGATTACGCAGGCCAGTTTCCAGCAGCATATCAAACACCGCTTCAAGGTTGGTATTCATTCCCCAATCGGCATCAATAGCACGAGTAAACTTGTCATAAATATCAACACCTTCAAACTCTACGAGCTGCGGACGGGCGCTGAAAGTAATAAAGTGGTTATGGAACGGTCCCTTGCCGCGTTCTGCAATATAAGCGCCCATAGAAACCGCGGCTTCCATAGGAGTACCAGTCATACTGCCGCTTACATCGACCACGGCAATTCCGGGCTCTTCGCGCCCATGGTAATAATCCTTTAGATTATCCCAATATTTCTGCCAAGCCTGGCGCTCCGTACTAGAAGGCTTATTCCACCGTGCATTTAGAATCTGGTGTGCAATTTCTACGGGGTTCAGGACATTAGCATTTACCTTAGTCTTAGTGTCAGACATAAATGCAGCATAGCGCTCTTTGGTTTCTTCACGGCGCATAAAGGCATTCTTGTAAAGAAGCCCTGCGCGAGAAGGGAGCTTATCAAAGGCAATCTGGTCCCACTGGTTCTGACTCATTAGAGTTTCAACCAAGTGGCAAGCCTTACGGCCCTCTGTAAGCATCTTACGATACTCACGAGAAGTCATACCAAAAGTCTGACGAGTCTTTAGCGCAATGCGCTTAGACTCTTTAGAAGAGCAGTTCTCACTCTTAAGCCACTTATATACAAGATGGTCATCATTATGGAAAACCATATTGTGCAAATACTGGAACAGCATCTCCTCGCAAGGAGTGTTTTCAAGCACATAAAGGTCATCATAACGCCCATAGGTAGGAACAGAAGGAATCAGATGTTCTGCTTCCTCCGGAAAGTGCTGAGCTAGCCACTTTAGACAGACGCGGAAAAATCTACGTTCACCTGCGCCGCCGCGTACGTCACGCAGATAGAACAGACATTTCAGCGCCAGAGTAGCATCCTCTTCATACGCTGACTTAAACATATTAATTACGTCCTCGTCAGAACGATTACGCATAGAGCCACCCATAGCAAACATGTCTAGCACTTTGTTTAGAGTAGACTTATGGGTAATAGCACCGTTCTCAGTACGAGTATAGTTGGTTTCCTTCTTCATTGCCTTTAGAAATTCGTTCATTTTCATTCTCCTTTTCATCTTGACCGTTGTCACGGTTGTGGGATTGATGATAGCCGCATGATTCTATACACTCGAAACAGGGGCTACCAATTAAGCATCTTTTGTCTTCTAACATAATTATTATAATCCAATTTTAAGAAAAAGTCAAATAATTACCATTTCTTTCCTCTATCCTTTTATTTCTAATGTCTTCTTTAATTTGTTCTAAGTTCACAGGATAACAATTATGTGCATCCATCTCTACATGATAGCACATTTTGTCCCAATCGGCCCATTTATCCTGAGTATGAGAATGGCCACACAAATTCGCTACTCGGCGCCATTCTTCATGATTGCAAGTAAGTGTCGGATAGTGCGAGAGATAAAAACTCCACTTTCCAGATTTAATTACCGTGGCATAGGAGCTCTCCATTCCCGCAAGAAGGGAGATATTAGGGCAAGTTTCAAGAATACGAGTAACTCGATTAACTGTACAATGATTACCTCTAAGCCAAATCTGATGTCCCTTTAAACGCTGAATATAAGGAATTGCTGCTTCGGTATCCGAGAGCGTGATGTCTCCCAGATTATAAATAACATCATCGTTGCTCACAACCGAATTCCATCGTTCCACAATTGCTTCGCACATTTCTTCTGTGGATTCAAAGCCACGTGGGCGCCAAAGAAAATCTTTGCTATGCATCAGATGTAAATCTGAAGTTAGCCAGATTTCTCCCATTATTATGACACCTCCATTATATTAATAGCTCGTTCATCTTCATCAAGTGAGGGTGCTTTAAAATCTTTACACATATTACGAATTACGGCTTCAGGAACATTAGCCCTGCCCGTACGCTTAGCATTATGTTCAATACATACATCTACATTTACATTAAAACTAACATAAACAATTTCATAATCTTTAAAGTACATATCAATTGCGTGCGTAAGTTTACGACGCGAAAACTCATTCAGATGAGTAGCATCAGCAATTACATCAAACCCATCTACTAGAGTCTGAGTTAAGTAGCCAGTAAAGCGCCGAAAGACTTCTTTTTCGCGCGAAAAATACTCTTTATTTGGGTCGATAAGTTCAAAACGAATTTCATCCCGAGATACGTAACGAATATCATCAGTATCACGATGCTCTTTAATAAAATTTGCTGCCCAGGTAGTTTTACCGCATCCACTCGGTCCACAAAGAATATAAAGTTTAGGCATCTTTATCCTCCCATAATAAACAAGTATGCTCTTTAGGTAGCGGGCCGCCATATTCACATCCATGATGTGTATTATATTTATCTGACATGTCGAGACAGCGCTTACATGCGAAACAATCTCGATTTTCTTTCCACTCTTTCTGCCACTTTTCAATTAAATCATTATTATCATCTTCATCAAAGAGACTTTTAAATGTACTAATCATTTCATCTCTCCTTTATGTTCATTCGTATATTTTTTCGGTAATTTTCCATTACGCTTCTCCATCTCTCATGCGCCAATAACGCATAAATTTATATTTAATAGGACTAATTCTATAAAGGTCCCATGAATATTCTCTATTACAATTAGGGCAGGGCCCAGTTCTATTTGTACTAGGAATTACATCTATATGAAGTAAAAAAATTGCGTTGCAATAAGGACACTCGCATGGAATTACTTTCGGCTTATTTGGTCTAATAATACCACTAAAGGCTTCTTCACGCTTTACTTTCATTTTACCCTTTCCCTTCCTTTCATAAAAATTATACTATAATTTTTAAAAAAAGTCAAATAAAAAATAGGCGGTAATTTTACTTACCGCCGATTATGAATTGCCAGTCTTAAGGGGCAACTTTTGCGCGAAAGCGCATTATCCCACTGGCGCCGTACGGTGGCGATTTTAGGTGCCGCCGCCATCACACCTATGATACACGGTCGTTATTAGCAGAGTGACCGGTACCTCTGAGGCCGATTTAACGAGCTGGCCGCGTACTCGAAATACCTAGCGTTTCAGGCTCTTTTTAGGGTTATTGTGCCTCGAAGAAGGCTGGTAAGAATTAAACTTCGATATTTTGACAGTTCCCCATTCACGCATAGTCCGTTAGAGCCATGGGCTTTAGGATTCATCTCGTATAGCCGGATTCACATTTCATATCCCCTACTTACGAGAGATGGTTACATATTTTTATTGCGCCGCACCCATCAAGCGCATATAATTAATCATGCTCGAAAGCGTGAATAATTTCATCATAAGAAATACAATGTACATCATCTGTATTCATAACAATTTGTTTTAGATACATATCAATAACAAGGTCTTTTCCGTAATCTGCGATTACATTATTTGCGGCTTGGCCGTATGAATCGGCCCAGACCAATCCCTCTTCTACCTTTTCTGTGTCAGTATACTCTTCATACCAATTAACACGATACTTAAATATCATTATTTTTGCTCCTCCGGAAAGTGCTCATAATAAGTAGTAAGATTGTTATGGACTTTACCTGCTCGCAGCATACGACCAAAGCGTTTAGCCGCGCGATTGCGAATCAAAGGATGACGATAAGACATTGAAAAAAATCGCATTGCACCCTTAATAGTCTGCCAACCATTATTAACTGACCAAACTTCTAAGTCACACATTTCTCTCGCTTGCTGACTCCAAGATTTAGGATGGTACGTATACATTCTCATCTCCCCTTTCTGTATAACTATTATACCAGAAAATTACCTAAAAGTCAAATATTAGGATGCCATTCTTCAATTTTAATATTACGCTCTCGAAACCATTGCTGCACTACAACACGTTCGCTACAGGGATTCGTAGGAGTTTCATAGAAGAGGAATGCGAAATCAACTTCTGGAAGGCGCTCATCCGCGCAGATTTGTGTGGCAAGTTTTCCTAAGCTATCTTGAATGGTAACTAAACTAACTTTATCAAGCTGCTTTTTATAGTTTTGAAGAAAGAGACAGTCAGCTGGATGCTTAGGATCACATTTTCCATTACATAAACCATCGCATTCGCGCCCGGGCTTGAATGGCGGACAGTCTACACAGATTACTCCGCGCGCGTCTTTACCCATAGGGCGCCACTTGGGGTTCCACACACATGTGGAAAGTCCGACGAGATTAGTAGGGAAGTGACGTACTTGCGCCCAATATGAGGTATATAGTTTCATTTCTTATTCTCCCAAATTAACATTCATCTTCCCACAATCGTAAAAGTAAATCGTGAGTTTGATTATACCATTTAAAATGACTAAAAAATGAATCTAGTGTAGGATAGTTGGCAATAAATATACATATTTTCTCTAGCATATTTTCTCTCATATCGTTCATAATTCCTCCAATAAGCGACACTACGAGGATTCGAACCTCGGCACCCTTTTACAAGTGACTTCTGATTAGCAATCAGATGCCTTACCAACTCGGCCATAGTGTCATATTAAACTTCAGTAATCTTAAATTCAGTAGTAAAATACGTACCACAAAAATCGCACCTACCGTGCCCAAATGCTAATTCAAACGTACTACCGCATTTAGGACAAGTAATTGGATGTGCTTCAATCAATTTACATTGAAGTGCATATACTTTTCCATTTGGCATTTGTATTTTGTCAATGATACCATCTACTTGCGTTCTATCCTCTAATGTATACATATTTCCTCCAATGAAAAAACGCCGCGGAAGAGTTGCGGATACTACTCGGCCTCTTTCAAATAGGGCTTTTCACCTGAACGGTTCCCAACGCGGCAATCTATTAGCGCCGAAGCGCGAATATTCAAATAAACTAGGCCATTTAAATTTGAAGGGATCGAACCTTCTCAAAAATTTTAACATCAAAAAATTTTCTTCAACCTTTATTATAAAATTGCTGTAATGGCCTAAAAACTAGACGGTCTTCTTACATACACTATGTAGTTAATATGCTGTATCCGTCTATAACGTCCGAGTTGAGGGATTCGAACCCATTCGACCTCACGGTCCCGAACCGCGCGCTCTACCAAGCTGAGCTAAACCCGGATATGCGGCTTCCGCCGCGAAAAAAGAAAGGAGATGATTCACAAATGTTTTGCAAGCTCAAATCTTGTTGCCTCTTATATCTACTCTTATCTCTCTTTCTGTAATTATTATATCATAAATTTTGTTCATTGTCAAACATTTGATCTTTTATTTCTTCAAGTTTACGTTTATCAGAAATATTATTTTCACCATGTTTAGTTAGCCCTCGACACAAAGGACATGAGCAATATATTTTATTCTTGGAGTATTGATGAAGATTATCATACCATCCTTCTGGCCACTGATACACCTCTTCTACAATTTTGCGCTTACGAATGGCTTTTTTCCAATCATTATGCCGTTTTTCGGCCTTATTCCTCATAATTATCATCCCCATTTAATTGTTCATTAATTGAGTCTAATTTTTTTTGATCAGAGGGACTCCAATTTTTTGAAGGAGCATAATTTTTTGGACGATATCTATGCTTACCTTTATTATTCGTTTTAAAAATTCTATTAGGATTATGAAGTTTATCTTTAGCATATTGATGAATATATTTAAAAACAGGCTTTCGATATCCTCCTTCAGTATCCATCTCTAACTCTACTCTTCGATGAATTTTAGCCCATGTATTTTTACGGCGTTCAGCTCTACTTCTCATATGCATCAACTCCAATATAATAATACTGCGCGCGAAGGAATCGAACCTTATGCCTTTTACAACACCGCCCGATTTCCAGTCGGGGCTAGCTCCAAGCTAGGTCACGCGCATCGTGGCGACAGGCAGAGGACTCGCACCCCAACCCATAAGGGTCCATCCGCTTTCGAGGCGGCGCCAGCGGGCTTTACTGGTTTACCTGCCATTATTCCCATGGAAATTTATTGACAATTATTGGTACATTATTATGCTATTTCTTATGTGCTCCACAATTTGGGCAATAGCTATATAAGGAACCAATTTCTTGTTCAAAAATAAAATCATTTTCTATTTTTTTATTGCGCGAACAGGCGTATTCAAATCCACATCGACAATGAGCATATAAAGCCAAATCAAAATTATATTTTCTTATTTCCCAATGATGGTCAATACCTCGACCTTTTCTCATACTGACTCCATAAACATAACTGCTTTTCCATGTTCGAGCGCATATTTAATTTCGCTCTTAGTACTCTCACCAACATATCCGCCTTTATTAATTACATAAATGGCATCAGCCATATCAATTTTACGCTTATGAATGTCATCTAGCATTACTTTCTAATCATCAGTGAAGCTATCGCCAGAGTGGCCAAAAGCGCCAACACTAATAACGATGTTGCCAGCCAAGGTAAGTTCTCTATTAACACGTTCGAAATCCTCCTTGAACTTTGTGGAGCCGCATAATGTTATTACTTTATAATTGCCTATCATATATCCTCCATAATGAGGTTCCAGTGAGAGTCGAACTCACTAACGTGGATTTTGCAGACACATACCCGACCGACGAGCATTGGAACCTATAATAAAGTTGATGGTAAATCCACGTGGTTCCTTATTTAATTACGACAACCTCACTATTAATATCGTGTTTAATAGTTACTAAATCCGTCTCCCATCTATCGACACTTCTGCCGCTGCTTGGAGTTTTTCTCCTAGGATAGCAGTACCCTTGTGGAGATACGGGGTGACGCTCCCCGGCCTGAAGCTTGCAAAGCTACTGTTCTACTGTTATACTATATTCCCATAAGTACCCGAAAGAGGATTTGAACCTCCAAAACTCTGGTTCTTAGCCAGATACCTATGCCAATTCGGTTATTCGGGCAAATACCTCCCTGGTTGTGCAGTCAAAGTACCCAGGGCACAAGGATTTTTAGGGGTTTGGCTTGATCTTCAAATACTGCGCTAAATGCGCCCGAGGTAGGGATCGAACCTACTTCTTCGCATCTATTCGCGCCGGCCTTCCAACCTAGACGACTCGGGCTTAAACAAGACCTGTTTGTAAAGCGGGTTAGATTAACAGTCTAATACTTAATAAAATAGTTGCTGACAGGTCTTTTATGGCAGGGAATACGCGATTCGAACACGTATCAAGGCTTTTGGAGAGCCGTATGCTACCGTTACACCAATCCCCTATGGGAATTATTTTCCCTTATTTTTACCTGCATAGGTTTCAGTCTGTGAATGACAATTAGGACATAAAAATCTAAGATTTTCTAATCTATTATCTCGGTTATTACCATTTTTATGATCTAGCTGTAAACTAATAGGTTTATTTAACCATTCAGTAATACCACAGATAGCACATTTATAATCTAATAATTTAGCATCAAGTAATCTATTTTTTAAATGTGTTGTAGAAGCATATGTAGAATTTTCTACTAATATATCATCTAAACTACGCTTTATGCCCTAATTACCTATACTTTTACCACGATTAAAATGTTTGGTAGAACATTCTAATTCTTGAATTCGTCTTTTTAGAACATCGGTAGAAGAACCGCCATTTGTACCTAAACCCAATGCTCTTAAACAATCTGAATAACTAAAACTGTTAGCGACGATTGTTTTAAACTCTTCATCAGAAACCTAATAAATTTTACTTTTCATATTAATCACTCCTATGATTATATAAAATAGAGCCGGTGTAGGAGCACCTTATACTCATTAGAGAGCGACTCTAATGCTACCTCAAGTCGGAGTGGGTAGATTCGAACTACCGAAACCTCTTGTTTATCAGACAAGCGCTCTTGACCTACTGAGCTACACTCCGGAAGCTTCCCCTGTGCCAACTCATTAACGTAACGGGCCACAGGGAGACCGACTACACATACATCTATTTAAAACTCACGTGATATCTCTATCTTGCATTACTAATGCCTTTCATCCCAAGGGTGTATATCGTTTCAACTTGCTCGGGCAAGAGATTACCGCCACCTTTCCGCGCCTTGTAGTCACAGCCATATCAGGTGGATTCGGTACTTTCCTTATATAAACCAATATCGTTTATTTCTTGTTTTGTGGCATAACGCCATTTATAACCGCCTACACCACAACGTCTATTATGACAAGTATCTTGTATATGACTATATGATAATCCAGTGTGTTTTGCCGCGGCATAAGCAGAATTATAAATATGTACTATTTTTTTATCCTTTAATTGAGCTACCGGTTTACTTGGATTATTTATCATCATCTTTATTTCCTGTAACTTCATTTAAAAATTCGCGCATAAACTTAAAAAACTCTTCGTCTTCAAGGAAAAATACATCTCTGCTAGTATTTACGCGACAGGCACGTTCCATATTAAGAACAAACTGCCCGAAGCGCCAATCCGGAAATTTGTGCCATAATTCTGCAAGTTCATTACAATACTTATCAATACGATTCGGATCGCGCATACTTATCTCCTTCCATAGTCTTCCGTGCCACAATAAGCGCATTTATGATTAGTCATTGGAGCACCACAATTAGGGCAATTTGTAGCATATTCTTTTACTTCTTCAAAATATGATTCTTCTATACAAGTCCAGCTAGACCCATCAAATATCCACACTTGACCATATCTCATAGTTATGTCACCATAATTATAAAATATATTAGGATCATATTCACCCATAAAATTAGCTGCAGGAGTAGTTATATCTTTAATATATCCCATAACTTTTCCATCAACAGTCATAAGTGTGCTCCTTTCTTTTTACATATAAATTATAATATAATTTATATAAAAAGTCAAATACTAGGTGCTAGATGGGACTCGAACCCATTATTTCATATCTACTCTTCCAGCGCCTTTAGAATAAGTAGGTAATTGCCTATCACAATTTGGGCACACCCATCTTAAATTTTCTAATCTGTCATCATGATGTTTACCATTAATATGATCTAACGTCAAAACTAATGGTTTGCCATTCCATTCTGGCGGTAATCCACAAATAGCACATTTATATTCTGTATAATGTCCTCGCTCATACCATCTGCGTAAAACACTTTGATTAGCGGTAGAATTTTCAACAAAAATATTTTCTGGAGTTCTTATTGTTGCTTCTTTAGTATAAAAATGACTAGTATCAATTCCATATTTTTCTATACGGTTACGCACTGTTTTATAACCCGTACCGCCATCAGAACTATAACCTAATTTTAATGCTAAATCTCGCCAACAATTAGATTGCTTAACCTTTTCGGTTAATTCTTCAATACTAAATTGATCTACTAATGCTTTCATTTTATCACCTTCATAATATTAGGAGGAAGGATAGGAGTCGAACCTACATCACTTGAGCCACAATCAAGGGTTTTACCGTTAAACTACCAACCACATGACAGTACCGGAGTAGGGAGTCGAACCCTAATCAAGAGATTAGAAGTCTCTTGTCGTATCCGTTGGACCACTCCAGCATAGTGCGCGTGACAGGACTCGAACCTGCGACTCATGGATTAAAAGTCCATTACCTTACCACTTGGTTACACGCGCAAGATATAATGTTTAAATCTCCTATGTTTTCGTTTCATTTCAATCACTTCCTATTATATTTCCAAATATGATAATTATCAATCATATCTGACCACCAAATAATAAATCTAGTTCTAAATTGCCACCACTTTACATCGGGTAAACTATCAAGATATTCTTGCAATGGCTTAAACTTACCTGGATTCATAAAATCACTCCGATGTGCGCCATGAGGGACTCGAACCCACAACTCCAGCATTAAGAGTGCCGTACTCTACCAATTGAATTAATGGCGCAAATTTTCTAATTGTTTATTAAATTCATAATCAGTGGCAAAACGAATACCTTTGGTTTGACCATTTTTACTTGGAACTAATCTTAAAGTTAATTCTTGTCTAAATGTTCCATCTTCATCACCAAAATACAATCCACACCAATTATTTTCTTGACAGTATAAAAAGAACATATCAATTTCTTCTTTTGTATATTTATTACTACTCCAGTTCCCTTTTACATAATTTGTAGTTTTGGTGGCAAATACCATTGCTGCCGCGTCTTTAATTGATGTAGTAGTTTTTACTTGTACACGATATAGTTTATTATCAATTTCAACAATCAAATCATATCGTGCATTGTTACTAAAAGGTTTTGATACAATGCAATCTGCCTGTGTAAATTTAGTAATAGCCATAACTTCTCCTAAATCACCAACACTTACAGTATTCATTATATCACCTCAATAATCAAAATATGGCGTGCCAGGAAGAGAATTACACTCTCAATGCTATTGTCGACTTAATAGCACCGGACTTACCGCCGGTTCCTTACCTACTTGGATACTGACACATGTGGCGGAAAGGGGATATTTACGACCTCCTCTCCCCGTTACAGGTCCGCCATTGGCGCAAGTCTTCTACGGTAACTTGTTCCCAAATAATTATGGCCACTCTCCAAGCGGCATTCCAAGTCCTGCACGCTCTACATTGGTGTTGAAGAATACACCTTCGGTCGCGGGGCCAGTTAGAAGTTCGTTCGCAATTGTCTCATACAAAGTACTAATAACACCATGGCAATCATTTAGATTATCGGCCGCGAACTGCACAACACAATTGTTAAATACAACATAGGTAGTACCAATCCACTGATAGCCTTCTTCCGCGGGGCAGACAGAATACGCATAGGCAGGATTTCCCTTAAACGCAGTTTCAAATAGCACAACCTTGCTCTTGAAGGTGCGATTACTTGGAACTCCATCAATCATTATCTTTAGCTTAATATTGCCAAAACTTACTTCTTCAGGTAGAATCTGTAGAAGAGCGGCTACTTTGTCTCCATTGTTACAAGAAAGAACAACAGAAGGATGCTCGCCACTAAAATCGACATTAAAAGCAATTTGAGGATCGCCATCAAATAGAGCTTCTAGCTTGCGTACCACGATAGTCCAGGGCGGTAGGATTTTTAGTCTGGGTTCATTCATATTATAGGTACCTCCAAAATGAATTTACGCTTTTGCGCAAAGTCTCCAGCCGACGATTTGAACGCCGATTCCATGGTCCGTAGCCATGTGTTCTATCCCTTAGACTAGCCGGAGAAGCAGGACGCGCTCTCGCGCACCCGAAAACTCCTTGTACACTTGGTACATGAGATTGAGGAGACCATTACTTTGCTTTCTTATATACCGCTTTCCACTAAGCCACATATCAACAACCTTATTGGGTCACTTAAATTGGCTTCTCTAATTCAGTTATTGCCGGTGGTAGTTTATCGTCTCCATAAATCCATGTTAGCGGTTCTGCCATCTCTTTCCCGTGGGCTCTTGTTATAACGGAATTTGGTACCAACCCAAGCTTCTATCCTTTCGGTCTTGCCATACGCCAAGAGAGATGGTGGAAGGCGCCGACTAGTATATTCTCCATGGATGCCGGTCGGCTCAGCACGGTATTCATTCCTACCGAGGACGTTGTGCTACCTTTATGGGCCGTGGTGCGCTTGCAAAGCCTAGGCGTGAACCCTCTCGCAGTAGTAGCACGGGATGCGTCAAATCCATCCACTGGGTTGTCAGCTGAACAACAATCGTACCTCTCGTGAGATTCGGACTCACACTTTACATGTTTTGAGCGTGTCATCTCTGCCAGTTGGATTAGAGAGGCATGGACGGGATTTTTGACAAGAACCCGAAAACTTGCCGCAATATTTGTGGAATTGGCCAGCACGTTCCTGGTTGCGAAGTTTACCTCCCATGGGATTAGAGAGGCATATGGTGCGCCGGGGTGGAGTCGAACCACCGATGTTTCTTCGTCGCGGATTTACAGTCCGCTGTCTTCGCCACTGGACATACCGACGCATATAAATGGGAAGCTTCCCGCGTAGCAACGGTTATCCCTATCCCTGCAGGTTTGATTTCTGGAGCTCAACCTACTGAACATCTCCGAAGCCTTTCATGCTACTATGGCCTGGTACCGGTGGGTGGATTTGGACCACCGACCCACAGGATATGAATCTGTTGCTCTACCACTGAGCTACACCGGCATATTACCAACCACTCGCGTCCCACCGCCCTGTTCTACTTGCTTAGTAGTATAACGATAATCATTACTGTATGACTACTATTTCAGACCATACCGCCTACCCTTACCCACATTCGTGGCATCCATCGCGGCTTCCTTATTCGTACTTCCGCCTACTCCTCATGATTATCTTCTACATTCGTCAAGTAGTCATGCGCCAAAGCCTTGTCCGTTGGTAGAGAGCCTCCAGACGGATTTGAACCGCCAGTTCCATATTACAAATATGGAGTATTACCATTATACTATAGAGGCAGAAGCCGCTAGCTAGAATTAAACCAGCATCGCTGCTTTACGAGAACAATATAATAACCATTATACTATAGCGGCTTATATTTTCTCCCAATCTTCATCAGAATAAGAATTAATTTCTTTCTTAGTTCTTGGCAATTGTAATTTATCACACCACTTTCTTACCGTATTACCATCTACATTAAAATTACGTCCTAATTGTTCAAATGAGATATTTCTAATCATATTTTTTAATTCATCTCGTGCTGGTAATTCAACTTTTGTTTGATGCTTTAATGCACATTCTTTACAACGTTTTGCACCTTTAGTAATTTTTTTCCCACATTCAATACAATAGCTATGAATTTCAGTAGTATGTATTGTTTTATTATTTATCTGTACTATTTGTATTGGACCATTCATTTGCTGTACTATTTTACTTAATTCATAATCTCTTGCGGGTGTAATATTTTTAGTACTACCTTGTAAAGTTATATCACTAAGATATAAGCTTTTTTGAGTCTCACCACAAATTTCTACTGGAACTAAATATGAAGTACCATTGAAATAAGTATAAAAATAATCAATTTCATCTGTAGTATATGTATGCTCTAATACTTCTTTTGTATTTCCTCGTATACTGGTTGTTTTAAATGAAATACTTGTTCCATATTCATTTAATAAACTAGTTTTACATTGTATACGTTTTAACTGTCCTCCAATATCAGCAATATAATCATAACGACAATCATGTGATATTGGTTTACTCAACATAATACCCAATTCAGTAAAAGCTAATTGACAATAAGTTTCAGTTATAAGTCCTTTTTGATTAGTTTCATTCATAATATCACTCTCCTGATATTTAAAATATATTTGGGCTTGCGGAAGAGCGCATTACTCGTTGGTTAATTACTCCAACGCTACCCCAGTACTACCATTATACGATGGAGGCAGATTGGGAGAAGTCAGTCATTCCTAATGCTCCCTGGAGTTCAACTTATATCCCGCCTAAAAATGACACTCATCGGCGGCATACAAGAAAGATTGTTCTTTCTCGGGATCTCTCCCCTTGGTACATTAATATTATAACAAAATTTTTATTAAAAGTCAAATATTAGATTTTTGGAGTTCCATTATAGCAGTCATTTAAAATTACGAGTATGAAAAATATAACGAGTATAAGTAATCCCCAACTCATAGTTATCATCTCAGTATGCGATACGCATTGTTAGGAAGAGGAATAGAAGGATAAGTATAGGGATAAAGAAGAGTTTCTTCATATGCATCAACTCCATATAGAAAATGCCCCATTTAATGGGGCGAGTCCGGGTGGTGGGATTCGAACCCACAAGGAGCTACGCTCCGACAGATTTTAAGTCTGTTGCCTGGGCCGTTCGGCTACACCCGGATAAAATACAGGATTTGTTCGCCATACGTCTATGGTCAAGCAGAGTATTAAGTGAAGTAGCTTCTCATCACTCCTGTAAATTTGATAGTATATAACCCTTACCACACTATCATTGCGCTCTAGAAACGCCGGTTTTGTTGTCGGGAACCATCACTCTCTTTATATACCGCAAGTTACCGGCGGTTCTTGATTTCGGGGAACTTCCCCTGCGGCCAAGAGAAGCCTTATCTACGGCGCGGAGTGGTATCCGGCGTAGGGGAGGACCCGGGCCTTACAGCCAGCCCTAATGGTAGTTTTTCCTCATACTGGAGATTGCTAAGGAAAATGCAACTAGTACTCAGCGCCATTCTCGACGCTGACATTTACCTTTCATACAAAGCGTGTACTCATTAAGCACACACCCACGGCTTTTGTTTTAGCTCCCATCTTATAAAAGCCGTAAAACCGGAGCACAACTAGTTCCGACATTTATAACGCGCACATCTCAGTTGTCAGCAATTGCGCGGGCGAAGGGTCTATTTTTTACTTGCTTACTACCATCGTCCATTAAAGCGCAAGTGTCCGTTTCCTATGATAGAATACCTCGACCAGAGCAGGCTCCGAGCGGTACAACGGCTCATACTATCAAAATACTAGGCACATTTGAAAACTTTTTAATAGCAAGTTGTTCCTCATAGGGTTGCTGTGTGTGCCTATAGCATGACACCTTATATTTCATCAGAATATATGTAAGTGATTATAATATTGCTGTCGGTGTCATTTTAAATACCAAGGCCCTCGCATATACATAATATATGGATACCTTGTGCCTCCTGCTATAGTAGGTCGGTCTGTCTTGCACTTTATTTATTCTTCTATATAATATTTCCATTTGTATCCACCAGAAGTTTTGTTAGGATTTTTACACGCTTTGGAAATATTACTATGATCTCCTTTTATTGCTTTAGCAGCAGCGGATACAGAAGGAAAAATTTGTATAATCTCATTAGTATTTATATCTATTTGTGCAACAGGTCTGGCTTTATATTTATTATTCTAATTAGTATTTAATTTAGATTGCTTTATGGCAGTTTGAACTGTTTCTTTTGCACAATGATATTTTCGAGCAATGGCTAAAATTCCCATTCCAGATAAAAAATCATCAATAAATAAATCATAATTATATAATTGTTTTCCATCACCGCCATGAGTAGCATTATATCCATTATGAAATGTATTTAATTCATTAATCCAATATTTTTCTCGTTCTTCTAATATAGATAATTCACATTTTTCAAGCTATGAAACTGAGAAATGTTCAATTCCATATTTATTCATAGCATCATATAAAGGTCGTTTTTCACATCGAGAGCGTGTAGAATCTTTTATATGCTCTCTAAACCTTTTTTCTATAGTGTCAGTGGTTTTTCCTACATACTATTTCCCATTAATATCATTTGTAATACAATAAATAAAACCTGTCATAATAATTCCTCCTATGAATTAAAATTGTGGCCGGTAATAGGAGTACCTTAATCTCGTTGGTCATGACTCCAACGCTACCCAAAATATAAAATATACAAGACACACTTTAACCGCGCTTCTGCCAATTGAGCGACCTCCCATCAGCTGGGAGGGTTGGAGTCGAACCAACACTTGACGGGCTCCCTAAGCAAAGAAAATAATGCTGATGTGTCTTTAAAGCGGCCCCTGAGAGAATCGGACTCCCATCAAGCGGTTAACAGCCGCCCGCTTTACCATTAAGCTAAGGGGCCAAATATTGCCTACCCAAAGTTCCTCAAATGAGGCGGAACAGGCGGCTAATAGTGTTCCTTATGATGGCTCAGGCGGGATACCCTTGCCGAGTGGCACAGACAAGAATCGAACTTGCATTTGTTGGGTATGAGCCAACTGTCCTAAGCCTTTAGACGACCGTGCGATATAAAAAGGTCAACTTGTAGCTATCAAGCTGACCGAGGTAATCCTAGCTACAGAAACCATACCATAAGCGCACCTTCTGCCGAGTCGCCAATACGCGGCGACCCGCTGGACTTGAACCAGTTCTCTATGTATAGGCTGTCCCTCTTCTCAGATTGGCCCTGAGATACGGCCGCAACTTTTTTAAACACGTACAGTTGCTGGTACAATCGCGATACCCTCAGAGGATTTGAACCTTCATCTCCGCCACTGGCGTTGTTTTCTCCAACTTAAACTATCTTTGGGCATATAAGGAGCTTGATATCCGAGCCTCCCAACCTCGGTCATATGATACCGCCGATTCAGAGTAGGCAGCGAGTTTCCCGACTTGCTCTGACAAATCTGTTGGTTCCTCATATCATATGAAAGACTACCAAGCTAGTAGCAGTTTGCTCTTGCTTGTAGACACCGGCTTATTTTATATACCGCGGACGGTGCGCGGCACCTTTTTTTTACGTGGGTTATGTATCCACGGAGGTTGCTCGTCGCAACCCGCTTCATAGAGCGGCCTCGATTTTTTATCCTCGGTCTCTCCGAGACCAACGGCCTACTCCGGGCTTACTCCGGTATTCCGATGCGCTTCGTTTGGTGTCTTATGCGCGTTTCAGGCTTGCAATCCTGCGAGAGCATCCGACGTCCGGCTCTCCTGCCGGTCGGCAGCTTCCCTCCCATCGGTTCTTCAGCCAAATACCAATTCATCGACTGGACTACTAATGTTTATACTCGTAAGCTCTACCGAGTGTTCCGGCCTACACATTGTGACGAGGAGTGGGCGGCGAAGAACGCGGTTCTTCTAATCCACTTACTTTGTTCTAGGTAGCTACTCCTAGCCAAACGGAGCCTTCTCCATATTTCTCTCGTTTTTCAGCCGTTAAGTTTTCCGCCTAAGCGAGGATAACTTATAACCCATACGCGTACTATGTTTGCACTGCCATCTCGCTGCGTTGCATAACAGATGAATCTTCTGCGACCTAGCCGGCTCCTTTTGATGTTCTCGGACATCTGCGTGTGGGGAGTCTAGATATACCTTCTCACTTAACCGCTCAACTGCATCTTTTACTTGCACCAGTGAGAGGCAAGCCCATTATATGGGACTAGGCGCATCAATATTATATTACCCTCTAATATATATAAATATTGCTGTAAGCGCCTATAGTCCGCCACCCTGGACTCGAACCAGGGACACACGGCTTATTGGTGGAGCCCAAGAGTGCTGCCCTCTCGTAAAGCCTAGCAAGCCCCAAGGCCGCCGCTCTAACCGACTGAGCTAGTGGCGGATAAAATCAGCAGTGCAAGCAGTCATCTTACCAAGCGCGGCATCGCCATCCGAGCGGCGTGCCCAGTTGACTAAACTGGGAAGCAAGTCACCGCTTGAGGATTTGAACCTCTACACTACGTTCCTACCCTTTCAACATATTTATTATAACATAATTTTTATTGAAAGTCAAATATTAGTCAAGGAAATTTTCAACCAGATTTTCCGTAGAGTAACCAATGCTTTCGATAAAGCGCGCAAAGGCATCGCACACATCGGGCAACTTGATACCAGATTCATTTGAAATAGTTATTTCTACGTCTTCCGTGGGTATCTCGCTATCCTTATCTTCATCTTCAAAAGTATACCAGAATCTAATCGTTTCCATCTCTTTCCCTTCCTTTCGTAAATATTATACCTTAATTTTCCTCTTTTGTCAAGTAATCGTTTTCCAAATCTTCAATAGACCAATCTTCATCTTCAAGTTCTTCCCAAGAGAAATTCATAATGAAATCATCTAGCATCAATTTCGCCCCTTTCTCTTCCTTACAAACATATTATAACAAAAATTCAATTAAAAGTCAAATAAAAAACTCCGTATATTTCAGAAACTAATTGCGTTAGCCTGATAGGGATACGGAGGTGCGGCCGCGGGTTCGCAACTCCCCGACCACGGGCGATGTATGGCGTCGCCTTGCCCGCAATATAACGTGTTGTGACTACGCTCCTATTTAACATCGGGGAGATAGATGAGTATTTTTACGGAATACTAAATTCGTTGCTATATTACTATAGTAGCCTAACACCGGCTCTCATACATCTGTCATCCTAGGCTGACTTAACGGGGTAATGACTCCCGGGTAGCATACGTGCTTGCCTGCGCACCCATTCTTTTCGCGATAGGTGAATGAGAGAAACCCAGAGCGCCATACCCGAATCGGACGGGCATTAGATGCTTGGAAGGCACCTGTGTTACCTTTACACCAATGGCGCAATATATTCATCTATCCAATCATAAATAGTCATATATTCTATGAATGGATATTGTTCCGCAGTCATATTACGAATTAAAGTATACTCAACTTTATTAGAAGTAAGAATACTTTTTAATTCTTTAATATCTATTTCTAGATAAGAAAGAAAGATTGGAATATAAGGCTACAAAGTTTCTTTCATTTTCGTCTTCAATATCTCTTTTTCTTCGTCATTGTTGGCCGTTTGAGAATAAAAATAGAATGATAAAAGGTCGTGCATTCCCATATCATATATCGTATACATTTGCGCGCCTGTTAATGATTCGTGTTGAATCATTTGTACTATTGGAACAAACGTACTTTGAATAGTATCAGATATTACTGCACAATGATAGGTTTCCTATTGAGATATTGATCCTTTTGACTTAACCCAAATATAAAAACTTTCTTCCCAGATATTAGGTTCTATATTATTTTTAATACAAGTTAAAATAATTTTACGTGTAAAATTAATATCTTCGCTATAAATTAATTTATCATAATTGATATTATTTTTTCTTAAAAAAGAAAGCTCAAAAAATTTACCGTGCGTATAAATATCCATAGGAGTATATGATACTGATTCATCATCATTAGAATGATGCTCTACTCCCGTATATAGGGTATTCTAAATATGATTTTTAATTATATATTCACGTACTTTATCAAAGGTATAATCACAAAAATAGTCATCTTGATCCTAAAAACATATCCATTCGCCTTGTACTTCTTCTAATCCGTGCTGACGACCTGGCCGCGGGAATCCATAATGCTTATCATTTTGGATTACTCTAATATGAAGCATAGGGAATTGCGCCAAAACATCATCAAATGGTTCAGTAGAGATATCGTCTGATATGATAACTTCAATATCGTCTATACACTTATTTGTAGCGATAGCCTAAAGCGCGGCTGGGAGATACTTGTTAGGATTATAAGTCGGTATAATAATTGAGAAGAACATAATTACCTCGTTTTAGAAAGAATACTCGGCACATTGATAATTAGCTGTTATCTTCTAAATGGTGCTAAAAAAGTTGCTGTATGTGCCGATAGTTATT